>Ga0123355_10011716_pt1 | contig 13539 bp, 9 predicted proteins | sample TergutEmb28metaG_3_FD_89872 | JGI IMG/M metagenome (GOLD analysis project Ga0123355, IMG submission 89872) | Embiratermes neotenicus P1 segment gut microbial communities from Petit-Saut dam, French Guiana - Emb289 P1 | ecosystem: Host-associated > Arthropoda: Insects > Digestive system > Gut ...
CCCTTCGTTTGTAAATTTTTAGGTAAAAGAACATCCCGAAACCCACCAAACAAACAAGGAAAAAGGTGAACCGGGAGATACAGATGGGGGGGGGGGGGGGGCCGCTAACCAAAGGGAGGGTTATACAATGGTGGGAGGGGGACCACAAAAGTCCGAATAGCATGATCGGCTGTCATTTGTCTCCGTCAATACTTGGCACATGCCCCCAACACAACGTCCAGTTTTACTTCTCGATTTCGTCGACCTTGACTGCCTAATCCGTATTACGACTCTAATTAAAGGTAATCCAAAACCGCTGAACTGCTTCGCTGATGTAGTAACGCATCCGGTTTACACTGGGGAGTTGTCAGTCCACATTTTTCACACAATTTTCTTTTCAGTCCCTCCAGTGAATAGCGAGATAGAACTTCGAACACGGCACAACCACTTCCCTTTCAATTCCTTCCAGTTCACAACACCCGTACACAAAAAACGAATATAATTAAGAGCTGCAGCTGATAAAATCCCAACTAAGAACAGGTCAAGCATACATTCTATGCCGTAGGGTGTGAAGCTGTTTCATCCAACTAAAATACTTTCTTTGGAGCCACTAAACTTATTCTCGGAAAAGTGATGTTGAAATTTCGAAACTTCTTCCGTGCATCCTTCGGCTCAAGATCCACAGTGTTCAAACTAACGCCTTCTTGTCCGTGGTCTGATTTCAGTTCCATGAAGAAAGCCACAATGTGACGTAACATGACTTTCTGGGATATTCCTGTACTTACGTTCTCACATTCTCGTCAAGTATTCCAATAACCCGACCAAACGTTTTCGAAATATCTGTCCCGGGAACTGTCGTCACAAAATGGCAACAGTAATGAACATCGATTCAATGTGTTTTATAAAAGACCGTCCTATCTTACTCATCTTTAACTGGTCTTCTAGTTTTAGGATTCTAAGGGGGACTGAGAACAGACCAAGAAATATTGTCAGGACAAACTCCTGGATAAGAACAGGCCGAAAAAAGCCATTCCCCGATCACTACATCACTGGGCAGCTCAGTGCTTAAAGGAAAAGTAATGAACATATCTTTCGGCATGGTTAATACAGAAGGAACGTGCAGCATTTCAAATTTGAAACTTCGAAGGAGAGAACCGAAAGTGTGTCGTTATACATTTGGTCTTGCGATAACACACTGATAGAAGCAAGTGAAACAGGATATGTACACACATTGGATTCATGTCCTGCAATGTGCGAACTAGACGCCCAACACCGGACTCACACCGTAGACCATGGGTGTCCAACGCGCAGCCCGATGGAACGTGTTAGGCGACACACGACCATATTTGCAAACTACATAACGGTATGTAAAATTAAATAACAACTTTGGCGAACCAGGCAACAACGTCGGTTGCGTCCTTTGTCAAGAAACGGCTGGACACCCATGCTGTTGATTTGCAGGTTCTGTAGCAGCAGCAGCCGCCGTGGCAAGACAAAAGTAGGCGTTTGCCTAGAAGTATGATCTCACCACACGATGGCGCTATAAGCGTATCTTATCACACGGGAACGACTGACGTCACCAGCATTGTATGGCATGCTCTCGCTAGCGCATTACTAAAACCACGCTAAATGGAAAGGCAGTGGCCGTAGATGGGGGGGGGGGGCATATGCAGGCCAAACGCACACGTCCGTAGCCGTGTTTCAATACATGATGCCATGCTGCACCCGCTTTGGTATTTGCGCCGCACATGGGCTAGACCGCCACGGCTAGTACGGCAGCACCAAATCAAAACTAGAACGTACTACGACAGGCGTTGCAGTAATAAAATCGCAGTGAACTAAATACCCGTTATGCCTTGTGCGTCAAACAGAAAAGTGACGGTATAAGGGGCGGAGAAACAGGATTCTATTCCCAGGCGTTCGACGCGGTTTCCTTTATGTACGCCACGAAAGCGTATGGAGTAATGGACGTACAGCTCCACTCATTCTTTACCTGGGATGGGATGGAGTCGGCCGCCTTGCCCCCGGGAAGCAGCATGCTATATGCACCGAATGGGAATCTGGGTGGCTTCCAGAGCCGGTCGGCACGCCAAGAGAAGGAGAAAACCTCTTGGTAGGCACAAGGCAATTTCTGTTCCTTGTTACCGTATCCAAAACGGCTATGGGCTAAAGATCCACGCCTTCTAGCACATACGTAATGTACAGCGGATAACCACTGCCCAAATTCGAATGATTTTGTTCTCTTGACAAGGAGATTGCTCGATGGCAGCACGAGAAGACATCACAGAACACGTGAAACTCCAGAAGCTCCGCTGTGACATCTTTAAATTTCGTATCGACTTTGAGTTTATCCTACTTCATGAAGTGAAATGACCGTTGTGTAGAAATGAATACTCATCCACGTACAGTGCAGAGATCTAGAGGCGCTGAGTTTTATCTCCGTACCACTGTAAGTCATCGTGGAAATATGGGCAACCACAAGCGGAAAGGTACGTTGGCATTATTCAAGACAGCCGGGACGGCCAGCTTCTCCTCCTATTTCAAGCTTAAAGAACTGAACCGCAGCACATTCTATGCAAGGAACGACACAACATTCCCAGAAAGGCGACGCTTAGCAACATCTTGTGTTGACTGGCAAATAATATACGATCAGGTTATCATGATTTCCTGATAAAACGTATTGATACAACGCGATGAAATCATTAAAAAGACAACAGCCAGGTGTTTTGTTTTGGCTACGATCTTCGTGTTCCCTCACAGGCCACGTGAGGTATAAAAAACCCCCATACCAAGCTTACTTTAACCGCTGTTTACTGAGTGTACTTGAAACTTGGATGTCTTGACGGAATAATGAATATCTGTGACTTGTGATTACAACAGCCCTGTCGCAGAACGGTGCCGCGGATGTTTGAGGGAGAAAATCAAACAGTGACGCACATCACAATTTGAACAGCACCTATACTACCGGAGCGATTCAATAAACAGGGGCAGAAAGGGAGGACATATATTTCGCGTTACTAAAACAAATGTAGAGACTACACAGACCCAAATTGAACTGTTTTACCACAACCGTGACTTTACATATATAAGTGAAGATTTTCTACAACATGCAATTTATTCAATCTACATTTTACCTCTTAAATTTTAAACTGTCATTTCTATTTTATGTCATTCAATTGTTAGACATATTACGTTTCCGCTATTGTAAGCATAGCTGGGATCCCAACATGTACGCAGCATTCACTGACTTGATTCCAAGGAAGGCCAGATGATGACCTTATAAAGGGTCGAAACATGTAGCCCCATACAATAAATGATGTGTTTGACGTATACTGTTTTTATCTTTATATATATATATATATATAAAAGAAATGCATAGACTAAATTCACTTGGAGACGGTAGGGAATTAATAACTAGAATCCCGACAACAAAAACTGTCAGTTTTCAGGGTAGATGAGTAGATAAATGGGCTATACTAGATGCACAAAATGTTCGAGCGAGTAAAAATAAAATACATCGCCCCCATCGTCTGCTGGAAACATTCGGCCACGAGCCCCAAGTTCATGAACGTAACTGCCAGCATGGCTACCTAAATAGCTTCCAACGGTAGTAGCCAGGCGGAGGATAACTAAGACTACCTGCACCTGCCGTTTAAAAATTATGTGATGCTCATATCATCTCTGTTTACAACGTAAAATTACATCACAAAGAAAAATGTATTTTAGAACAGTCCTAAACCGAAAATCAATTATCTTCTCGTAGATCGATATGAGTATGCTGATTGTTTTCGTTAACGCAAAAAAAAAAAAAAAAAACCTTGTGTGCATCGTCTCTGTGGTAACAATAATACGATTGCTGATTTTTGCCAATTTCAGGGCAGTGAGAAATTCCGACGCAACTGTAAGGAAATAAACCAAGGTGCAAATACGTAATTTCAAAACATGGTCTGCGACCATGTTTTCGAAATTATGTATTTGCACCATTTCATAACAAACATCTCATTAATTTAGTAATTAAAAATAAAAGCTCAATACAAATAAGAATCCCAAATACCCTCTTTCTGGAAACAGAACCCAAGGATCCATCACAGATAAAACCAGAGCTCGCCAATCGATACGATTCCAAGCCAGTTCAGTCCAGTTAACAGCTCTACAAGTCGCTAGCTTAACACCCTTCTATCTGCTTCTACGATTACCAAGTGACCAGTTTCCGTGTAGAATACTCGTGACACCTAGAACGCCAAGACGAACTCCTGTCTCACCTCTGTGCGCATTTTAACCATTTTAGCTACACAGTCAACATACCAAGAACTCCCTCGTGCTACTACATCCAGAAAATTGGTTCAGCACTTCTGATATTTGTGAATGACAGCATTATCTGTGTTATTAAATGTTATTAAAGCTTTCTAGTCGCGTGATGACATACTGTACAGGATAATTGAGAAGTAACAGAAATAAAGTATCTAAATATTATCTTATACGTGAAGTGCCGTCAAACACGACAAACAAGGAGTGGACTTATCTTTAGCCTCTACTACTCAGCATAAGAAATGTAACGCATTGCTTGAAACTGGACAAGGAATGTATGAAACAAGTATCTCCCAAGAGTTAAAATTCGCAGTTTCAAGAACACCAATACCAAAGCCCAAGGCCTACCCCGCTCGTAATCCACAAAATACACCCTGTTAACATCTCACATAATATATCCCAAAGAATAAATGATGATGTAATTCTAATAAATATCGCGACGTAACGTTTACGCCACTCGTAACAGCCAAGAGATCCCGGCATAGACTCTCGGCTCAGGGGCCCGCTATCTTTCGGTGCACGACACAGGGTAATCCCGTTAGCCACTGGTGTTTATGAAGTTCATGTTTCTACGATGGACAGACAAACTTGTGGTGTGCCAACTATTTAAGTGCGGGAAACTAGCGCAGCAGAAACTGAGATTAATAGATCTAATGCCAGTGCTGAAAATATTTTCAGTTTGTTTTTGGAAGATACCTGCGTACGAGTTCGGAACTGAGTTCGAAATATGTAAACACCGTGAACTCTTTATTTGTAATAATGTCGTCCCTGAATAACACGGCTTTATACGCATGCTGATGCTACAAGTTTTACGTCTCGCGATACCGGACTCCCCTTATTTAACCATGTTTTCAACGCCTCATATTACATGCCTCTAATATAATGATCGGCTATCGCCGAATAATTAATTGTAAAGAATGTATGGACTACTACACCATGAAGACAGAAGCAGATCGCTCTCCCTGAAACGTCGGAGAAAATAGACCAGTTGACACGGCATCACATCCTGGATGACTTGTCTTCTAAGATAATGCCTGCTTTGAAGATACCATGAAAATGGTCAAATTACGTCAAACCCCTCTTAGTCTCGCATCTGCTAGGGGCGTCAAGAGAGAGCTGGACCCAAAGGAAATACGAAATGATGATGGTGCTCATGGGGAAGGGGGGAGGCAAAGGAGGGAATAAGCAGAAAAAGATGCAGAATGAGGAAACGACAAACAGGAAACCAAGAAATGAAGGACCATAAGAAGCAGGAACAGTAGGACGGTGAGAAAAATCGTATGCCAGAGAAAAGGAAAAATACTAAAAGCTTGAGAACGAAGCGAGGGACGGATTACGCAGTAAAAGTATGCGAAGGAGAAGAGGGAGAGATACAGAAGGTGACGTAAATGAAACAAATGAGATTAAAAAACAGCGGCAATGTCATAATCACATGACAGTAGATACCGTGTATTGTTGGTGCCGAGACTCGCACGAGTGTAACACGGAAGCGCGCCGTAATAAAACAATTGATTAGTAGCCTTAATAAGTGCTAAGTAGCACTAAAAATGCCACTGTGTGGAGGGGTGGAGTGTATAAGACAAATGGGCCAACCGGTCATGCAAGCTACCACTTTGAAGTCACGCCACGCCACCCGTTCCCCGTTCAACAGTGGCGTTAAGTATAAGCGTCTGGTCGGGAATCATTCCAAATCTGTACCGAACAGTGCAGAAGAGCCGACAAGGGTTGGTCCTCTCGCTTACGCACTTAATGTGCGTGTACCATGTGAGAACTGGCGTCCTGACGTGTGGATCCGAAGGCCTCTCCATTGCGATGTGACCCCCTGTAATCTGGTAGAACTTACAGGTGTTTCGGAAAAATCGGTTAAATTTCTACAAGACTACAACGGGACAGGGGCGTCTTCTCCACGTGCGCTAGGTGTGCGGCGCACACCCAATACAAATTCATCCCCAATATGGGTTATTAAACGCATGATTTAATTCCGCGGGCGAGTGTTATCCACCATATCGCTCTGTAATGCTTCGCCGTGTTCTGTTAATGCTTCCTCTCTGCTTCGGAGTAGCTCCACTAGAGGAGCTGGGCTTTCTCAGTACGCTGCATTCGTGTTACTTAGGTGCTGACGAAGCTGTACGGGATGAGTGAAGACTACAGTCGGAGATGCTGAAAGGCGTGCTGTCTCTGAGCAGCGCAACCTGACCAGTGTTCACAGATTGTCAGAGAATATAGACAGTGTCGCGGCACGAAAACTTCATCGTGTTTATATCTTTGCTTTATTTCTTCCTCTAGTTTGCATCATACTCGCAGTATGGTACCATGCTGCCCCAATATTAAGGACCTATTAGATAATCCATTTTCTATGGGTCTACTGCACGATAAATTAAGAATAGTGACTAAAAGGTTGACCTACTCCACCGTTACCCAATTTAATAACTCATCATAAAACTAAGACAGAACGACATACAAGAGACTTCTGCATCTCTTAAGTATGAAAAGGCTTACTGGTTACCACAACACGAAACGAACTTTATTGTTGGTCGTGTTTAATTTTTTCTAACAAACATGAATTGTGGAATAAATAGGGCTTCTCGAATTTAAATAATCTGTCAAGCACTCAAAATCACAAACTCATGGGCCCTGTTATCTACAGTTAACCTTATCTGGAAAACAACAGGGTCAACCTGGTTCTTGACGCTCAATGCAGAAATGACGTCACCACGCATAATGAACAAGTGAAGAACTGATTAACATTACGTCGCTTTACTGATGCGTGTGCCCTTTAGCTAATCACTTCCGTTCCGGGACAATGATGAAACGTCCACATCCTCAAATTAAGGGCGTTTAGTGGGGTCTCTCAATGTGTTGAAAAATCACGGCCTAAATCACCTGAATTTACTTACTTTAAATACAAATTAGTTGTTTCTTTCATGAAATTTGGTATTTTAAAACCAAAAAAAAAAAACTGCATTAAATACACATATTTACTATTTATTTATGTTTTAGAGTTCTGGGTATACGGAGTATGTGGAGTAACAAATACCAAGTTTGTTAACAATGGTAAAATGAAGTTCGTCCAGTACATTAGATACTGAGGGCGTGTCAAAACAACATTCACAAGAAGATATTCTGACCTAAGAAAGAGGTACAAAGTGCACAAAGAATAAGGAACTTCGTTACGTTACACCCACTTAACACTGTCTTTATTACCAAAGTCAAGGACAAAGAAGCCTGGCGAGACACGAGACTCCCTAGGAGAAACACGTAATTATACCGAATTTTTGAATGGAAAAAATTCAGTGACCACATTACTTAGGAGGCCTTGCCTTCAACATACATATAACCATGTGTGTCCCGGGAAGTCGAGTTCCCATTTCAAAATTTCTTACACGATAACCAAAACGGCTGGAAATACTCGGTTGTTCAACCTGTTCCTTAAATCAATAAGTTTATATATGCTTTCATCCATCTCAACACGGAAATCCCTGGTGACCCCGATCACATCAAGCCGACAGTCCAGTTCTGCCCACGGACGGGTTAACATTACTTTCGCCAAATTTCGCCCTGCTTCGATCTTCCTTGCACGAAGGGTTGTGATACCATCAACAAACGTTCTGTGAGCTTAATCCTTCCTTCTCTCTCTCTCTCTCTCTCTCTCTCTCTCTCTCTCTCTCTCTCTCATATATATATACATGCACATATATACAGGAAGATATGCGTGGTGTCAGAGATTGGTCCACCACAGCCAATCGATCTGCCAGGAAATCAGTCATCAAAATGTGCTGACGTGAACTAGAGCATACATAAACTTTTTCGGCTAAGAAACAATGTGCACAAGACTGCACGATGCTAGGCGTTTTCATATGGTGTAAGAGATTTTTAAAACTGTATCTGGATTTCGTGGGCACTCTACGCGTATATTAAAATATATCTCCAAGAAATAAACTGTGAAGACGTTAAGTGTTGTCAGTTGGCCTAGGGTTCTCTGCCCAAACAATACACGAAACATTTCCAGTTTCCTCCGCGATATTCGCCCTATGTTAGTGGACTCACTCTCACTGCACACTCAGAAAACTACACCCACAAACAAGTCAACATACCCTAACGTACACACCCTGTTCTGTGGTAACGGAGAGAATCAAGTTCGCAGCGCTTTAAAATACCTTCGGCCACGCCTAACAGAGGCCAGTAATTTAAACCACACTCTCTTAGTGGTATCAGCCACATCCACTGCGCATTCCGCAAACGCCGACTAGGTCTAAAAATAAGGCTGTACCTACGCCTTGTGCCGGAACTAAAACAATTAACGTAATGACTCCACGATTTGTTCTATTTACTGAACGTAAATATTGGTATAGGGGAAATTAACTCCATTAATGGCAGATACTACATGAGAAGCGCATACAATGCTTACTTGTACTCGTTAATATGACACTGGCTTTCATAATTGCAGTAAGACGCATGCACAATGAAATCCTGATCCAAATTAGCACAGCTGTGACAATGCGTTACAGTCTGATTGACGAAGGGACAAGGCAGGTATAAACAATGTCCACTGTTTTTCTTATTCTATACATCCACACAAAAATGCAACTCGATTCTCTACGATCGGTACCCAATCCAAACCAACTCTGCGACCACCACAGACTATTATTACAGCATATCATCCTTAGCAATGGGTTCGTGCAACACGGTTCTGCATATTCGCGGGAAATTACTGCGGCAACCCTTGTGAATCGCGATGTACGGCCTTCGCTCATTAGCGGTCGAACTAGCATTAGCACGCGATTAGAACGTACGGGTTGCACCTGCCTGCTTCTCTTACTCCGCTGCTACCCACTTATCGTGCAACGTGATATGTACTTCGTCTATTACTATTCGCAATTGTTATAAGTGACTGCTGTTATCACGTATTATTTATCTTTGCAAAGTGTAAAGTGCGTGCTGATGGACACGGGAATGCACACTGCTGTGGTGGGTCGCCTCTATGGTGTAACAGATCGACGATTTTTTCATCAATAAAAATGAAGACAATTTTGGCCGAAGCATTAACGCCAGTGCTTGCAGTCAGTGCAAAAATTCCTTGTGTTGAGTCTTTGTTACTCTTTCCTCGAAGAGATGTAAAGGCCCTTGGGTGTTTTGCCTGAAAAAGGAAATTGCGCTCTCATGGCACCATGCAAGGAAGGGTATATGGATATTCTGAAGACAAAGCAACCGAAGATCACCTCCTTCTTCACCAAACCTCGTCTCTCCGTCCGCCATATGCCGTTAGTTCACGGCGCCAACTTCCCTTCGCCAACGACATCATTCCACTGACACAAATTTAGCCGTGTTTATTACTCATTGTTTGCATGTCACCGCGTTTCACGTGTCTCCGATTCCCATAATCCAATTTTCCCCTATGGTCTCGACTACGCGCATCGCAGTGTCACCGTTCGCGGGATTTGTCAAGAACGCAATACCCGTGAACGGTGAGGGTTAGATGTATCACCCAATGGTCGGAATCTCCCACGGATGGAGCTGCTATGCACTCTATCCTGGCTTATAAAATATATGCTCTATGCTCCCTCTCTCTTATGGCGAATATAAACAGGTATACGGGTGTCCAAGAGTTAAGGTCAATACTTTGGGATTTAATTCCAGAGTTGATTCTGAGTCAAAAACGTCATATACACAAGGGTCCAATTCACAACAGTTCAGGAGTTTTGAGCTTTTAAAGTACAGTAAATAAATTAGAAGGGCACGAGGAGCATTGTGCATTTATTGAGATATGTTGTTAAATGTACTTACAGATTCACTGTTCAACACTCAAGCAAGTTGTTCGAAGTGTCCTCCATCTGCTTGGATGCATTTTCTGACTCGTTTGAGCAGAGAACTTGTAACCTTACGAAGCACTGCAACGCTGTTGATTCTTGCAACGCTGAGAATTCGCTGGAGTAGTTCTTCTCTCGTGTTCAACTTCTGTGCTTACACCATACCTTTCGTGTAACAACATATATGGTAATCTAATGGGTTCAGATCCGGTGACTGTGGTGGCCAATTCTGTGCACCGCCACGATCAATCCATCGGTTTGGGAATTTATTATTCAGATACTGCCTTACAACCTGACTGAAATGAGGCGGCGCTCCATCATGCTGGTAACACATCTGTCGTCGTGTTTATAGAGGAACATTCTCTAAGAGTGCTGGCAGTTCATCTTGCCAAAAGTTGGCGTAAATATCACCTGTCAGACGTTGCGGGAAAATGTAATGACCAATCAATTGGTCACCAATGACACCACACCACACGTTTATGGAAACGTGATGTGGGTAGTTGCTGTCGACAGTTCCATGTGGATTATCACGATCCCATAAATGGAGTTTCTTGTATTGTTGACTACATCGTGTGTAAAATGACACGCTACACTTCAACTGCTCCAAACTTCGCAACCGATGGAAATCGGACCCATGTGTACGTACAGAGATGACATTTCTGACTCAGAACTAGCTCTGGAATTAAGACCTGAAATACTGACCTCAAACTCTGAGAGTCTGGCGAACATTACACACAGAAGGAATGTATCCGTATCTTATCAAGCGCGTTCAGCATTTTGAACCCGCGGACGTGTGTAACCGGTTGGATTTGTGCTGTTGGATTAATTCTAATCCCCATATGATTCATAATATTTTGTTCACCTAAGAGGCCCACACAAGGTGAACACGAGAGAACTACAGCGAATTCTCAGCGCTGCAAGAAGCATCAACAACGCTGCAGTTCTTCGTAGGGTTACAAGTTATCTGGTCACACGAGTCATAAAATGCATCCAAGTAGATGGAGGACACTTCGATCAACTTGCCTGAGTGATGAACGGCGAATCTGTAACTGTAATTTAACAGGATAGCTCAATAAATGCACAATGCTCCTCTTTCCTTTCTAATTTATTTACTGTACTTCAAAAACTCAAAACTCCTGAACCGTTGTGAATTGGACCCATGTGCATATAAAGTTTTCTGACTCAGAATCAGCTCTGGAATTAAATTCCGAAGTTGTGACCTTAACGGCTGGGACACTCTGTATGTATATTTTTATATTTTAACTTTCGGTGTAACAATTCCGCCCGCTACACATATTCAGTTCACACGGAAGGATTTCAATCAGTTCTTCTTCTTGTAAGAGAGATCAAAATATTCCTAACTAACTCTTTTATACAATAACATGTAGAAGTTTATTTTTTTTTAAATCTTATTGTGAATCTAATAACAATTGCGTGCATTTGTTGGTTACAATTATAGAAAAAAAAATGAAGTCCCGTAAAAGCAAGGAACTCCTTGAGCCATCAATAAACTGACCACGGAACGGTCGATATGAACGGTAGTTACTGCAGGACCAAACAGAACACTCACCAAACAATTTATTTATTTTCTCAAAACATTACACATATTTCAGGTGAACAATTCACTCAGTCCCCGCTACCGTTTTTAAAGACACTTCTGTGCCGTTTCGGAGCAACTGCCATTCAAAAAGGAATGCCGGTCTGCCGAAACATCCTAATAAGCGACGACGCTCTCAAGCGATAGTGGTGACATGTCTGGCGCCATATGATGACTTGTAGACTAGCAGTTACCGGCGTTTGGATGGGCGTACTACCACCATGCCAATTCGAAGTGTACAAACCACACGTCTCAATATTCCCCTTTTGCACACAGTGATGCTGTACGCAGGTAAGACCCTAGCTTACTTTGCATCCAGTGTCATTAGCCGACATGGAAGGTAGTCGCGCCAACCAGGCCCTTCAGGGCAAACCTTATTATGTTCCTGGCGCACTGCAATGATTACGTACTTGAAGTTAAACATCTCACAAAGACACATCATGGGAACTCTCCTGTATACGAAATGCCATCTGTATGTCTACTACAAATATAATACGTGTATCTGGCGAAGAAACGAAGTCATGTATATATACGCGACTCAAGATTATTATCCTGAGTAAAATAAACACAGGTTCTTACAAAACGAAACCATAACCCCAAAAGAGAGACATAAAGCACGACAGTGAGGCTGTAACAACTAATGCAACCAAAAGGATTTCAATATATGGAAGGACGGATATATTTAAAAAGTACCAATTAAACACTAGCTTATAAAGTATACTGGCCAAATAAAGACACACAATATTGTATTAAAAGTGGACTTCATCTTCGAAGTAAACCAAGAATTAAGAAAGAATACAACACACACACGGCAGCCGGAACAGCACAGTTATATGACACACTCAGACCACCGGAAGAGGGTAATGACTGCGGCGCTCTATACTTCCCACTTGCTGCCTAATGTTAAGTCTAATCCCTTCCAGTACCTTCCAACTAAATCAACAATTCCGAAGTTCCTATTCCTCGTGAGAAAAATAGCAGTCAATTTCTTTGCCCCATTCCGACGTGTCAGCGCTGTTCAGATGGGCTGCCCGCGCCATTCGCAAATAACAGTGCGTTGTTGCCAACTCCTGAGAAACTCCGAGCAATTTGGGTTCCTTACGTACCTACAGAATATAATGAATTGATGTTACTGGTCAGGAGACTATGGACAGTCTAACTACTTGGCAAACGTGCTGTGTCCATATGTGTCAGAAGGCAGCAACACCCACTGCTCGAATAAAAACTTTAATTGGCAACTGTAAATGCTGTTTATATGTTATTTAAAGCATTCCAATTCAATACACTAACAATTAATGAAAATGTGTTGTATTATCTCATAGTGTATACACTCTCCTACCTGTTTCGGCTTAAACAAGCCATCCTCAGGGAGAATCAAGCATGACGTGGGTCAAATATACAAATATAGGGTAATGCAGTGCGGTATTAGTATATAAAATTATATTCATGTAACAAATTAATATTTAATAACAATTCTTACATTATTCTAAAATACTGATGTATTAGAGCAATATCCTATATATGCATAATTTAAATATGTGACGACCATGAATTCCAACTTATGTTTAAATGAGTTTCAGGCTTTGCTCTTGATTCTCCCTGAAGATGGCTGATTTTAAGCTGAAGCATGTAGGGGAGTGTGTAACATGAGATAACACAATATGCGTTCGCAAACTGTACGTGCGTTTAGTTGGAATTACATTAATAATATGCTTAATGGACAGAATGACCGCCTCTGTGGTCTAGTGGTCAGAGTTTCTGGCTACAGATACAGAGGTCCCGGGTTTGATCCCCGGCGCTACCAGATTTTCTGAGTAGTAGTGGGTCTGGAACGGGGTCCACTCAGCC
>Ga0123355_10011717_pt1 | contig 13539 bp, 8 predicted proteins | sample TergutEmb28metaG_3_FD_89872 | JGI IMG/M metagenome (GOLD analysis project Ga0123355, IMG submission 89872) | Embiratermes neotenicus P1 segment gut microbial communities from Petit-Saut dam, French Guiana - Emb289 P1 | ecosystem: Host-associated > Arthropoda: Insects > Digestive system > Gut ...
CCTTCGTAGTCCCGGGGTATGCTTACCCAATACCCTGCAGGTATGTTTTGCCATTGCCCTGCTGCGCCGTAGTTATTTGCAAGCATGTCATACACGGGGTGGCTTTCCGGCGGCAGTGGTGAGCCGTCTACAAAAGTGCGCATATCTCGTAGTGTGAGTGTAATTGTTTCGCCAAGCAGAGACAGCATATTATGCGGCACAACAATTACCGGGTTGGCATTTAGGTAATCTTCATAGGTAATAAACCTGCCCCGTGTGCGTTCTATTACGTTGGTTTGCACCATTGGCAGTGCAGACATATCCTTTGTGCCTGTTATCATTAGCATGCTTGTATTTTCTTCTAAAATAGCCAGTTCGTCGGATAATGTTGCAAATACATAGTCGATTGTTTCAGTGTCGGTAATAGGTACGAAATATAGGCCTTCTAGTAGTGGAAATATAGAAAGTACATTGTTAATTGGGTTTTGGCCGCTAGCCCGCACCAGATAACGCTCGCCTACACGAAAACCGTCTACTATTGTGCTTCCGTTTTCATCTACTTTAAAGTCTGTCATGTACCGCCTGCCCGGCAAAAATTGACTATGGCCTACTAGAACTTCATGCGGGGTAAAATCTACCCTTGTTGTAAGAATGTCACGGGATACGCCATATTCATCTGTAAGACGCAAGGTGCGGTCGGAGATTATCTGCCTAACCTCTACAATAACAAGGGAGTCGAACGGGTATAGCCCTTTGTATGCAAACGGAGCTTCACCCCCCATGAAATAGAACTCGTTGTTAATTGTATGCGCACCTCTTAGCCGGTTGTTATGGTCATGCATTACGCCCTGTGTAATGGTGCGCCTATCCTCAAACTCAATAAGACTGCTACCGGAGAAAACTTCTATTGCATCGTAAACGTTGTTAATATAACGGGCATCTACCGGCACAAGCGAGCCTGTAGTGCGGTAGAACCCTGCTATCCTGTTTATTTCACGTGTTAGCACTGTATATTCTACCATGCGGGAAACAAACCCAAAGGTTGCCAGCCCCACCAACAGCACAAAAATGAGTGTACGTACCGGCCGCCTTATGGATGATTTGAATGGAACTTGTCGTTTCATATGTACCTCCTTGTGGCTAAATTAAATATTTCTCATAAGAATAGCCTTGTCAAATTAATTTGTAAAGACAAATTTCTTAGACTTCTGCTTTTTCGGGTTAAATGACTATATAGAAATGAACAGCGACATGGTGTAGAATAATTGGAAAAAAGGCTATTGCAAAACTGGTTTGGTTTTGCAATAGCCTTTCATATTTGCCAGGAAATCGCTAGTTCGCCTTTGACGAGCCGCTACTCCTGTCAAAAAAAAGCGGTGCTGGAAACGTTCGCTTCATTTATTACGCCTAATGCGGCGTAGCCGCTTTCTTGTGTCTACTTATTTATATTCGTCAGAATCTCGTTTCTCTTCCTCAGAAGGCTGCTCATTACCTGTTCCGTGAGAAACTGTGTCTATAGCAGAGTTTATTTCTTCCGTTTCTTCTGCTTGCTTTATTTCCGCCTGAAGCTCAGTCATTTGTTGTGGTGTTAACTTTCGCAATTGCAGCCACGCAATTGTTCCAGTAATTAAGTAGAATAAAATCCATGTATGGAATACAACATAAAGTAGATATTCAAAATATTCTCCAGTGAGTAACATGTCTAATACCAAAACCGCTGCGTCTATAGCAAATAGAATTAATGCAACCAGAATGAAAAAACGCCAACGTTTTGACAATGCGTAACATATGAGATAAATAGATGTAATTGCAAGGGCCACTGCAAACCCGCCCATCATCCCAATAAAGTCATAAAGGACGTATTGCACCACTTGAGGAATAATTGCAGAAAAGAGAAAATGAAATTCCATTTCTAATACAATAAGCCCTAAATTAATTACTGTAAATGCTACGACCGCCAGCAAATTGTTCCTTGACCTGTTAAATCTTACGGCCCGGTTTTTTAGTTTTGTATCCACTTTTAACCTCCATAAATTTTAATTGAGTGCGTATATAGTACCACACAAACGCAATAAATGCTGTAATGTTTTGTGCACGCAACAAAATTATTGTGTTATTTTAATACTTCCTGTCCCCAACAACCCCTCTAATTCTCTAGCCAAAATGTGGTTTGGTGTAACCCAAAAATCTTGCTTTGCCTGATATTTTTTGCCCTGGGCTTCGTTATAAATCATTACCTGCGTTTGGCCGCGGTGGTTGGATAAAATATCGGTAATACTTTTTAACTGTACCTGGCTGTTTTTAGGGACCTTTATCCAAAACGTTTGTGCCGGTGGTGGCGGAGTTAAATAGTTTGGGGCGGAAACAGTTTCTTGATAAGAGTCGCCTCCTTCGTATGCTACGTCTTCGTAAAACAGAATATCCTGTGCATTTATTTTTGTGGCTTCGTCTTCCCGCATACTTACTTTGCCTTGCACTACAATTACTTGGTCTGTTTGCAGGCGGTTGCCAAATTTTTCGTACATTTTGGAAAATACCATTACTTCAACTGCGCCATACATATCTTCTATAGTTAAAAAGCAGAATGGTTTGTTATCAGCCTTGGTGTACAGTACTTTTTTTGCTGTTACCATTCCGCCGTATTTTACAGGTTGGCCGTCCTTTAGCTTTTGGCTGGTTTTTACAGGTTCGCTTGCAGAATCAAAGTCAGCCTCTGCCGGGATATCATCTATAGCGTCGGTTATATCTTCGTCGGTTTCGGAATTTTCGCTGGAAAAATCTAAGCTGGTTAGGTTGGAGTAACGGCGTAAGCCTGCCTCAAATTCTGCCAAGGGGTGGCCGCTTACATACATACCCATTAGTTCCTTTTCATCAAACAGCAAAAAACGCTTTGGGAACTCTTTTATATCCGGCAATACGTCTGCTACATTTTCTTCTTCGACAGATTCATCCATATCGAAAAGTGAAAGCTGGCCTGTTAGGGTGCTTTTTTTTGCATGAGCTTGGCTGTCTACCGTTTTGGCAAATATCGATATATATTGCGCCCGTTTGCCCCCAAGGGAATCGAACGCACCTGCACGGATAAGGCTTTCCAGGCAGCGTTTATTTATTTCTCCGCCGGATGTACGCTTGATAAAATCTGTCATGCCTATAAATTTACCATTTATTTCACGCTCGGAAACTAATGCATCTACAGCGCCACGCCCTACGTTTTTTATACTGGACAAACCAAAGCGGATGCTGTTGCCCACTACACTAAATACGGCATAGCCTTCGTTTACATCCGGAGGCAAAAGGCTTATGCCCATTCTTTTACATTCTCTGATGTAACCTGCAACTTTGTCTGCATTGTCTATTACAGATGTTAACAAAGCAGCCATAAATTCTATGGGGTAATAGTACCTTAGCCAAGCGGTTTGATATGTTATATAAGAATAAGCCGCTCCGTGAGATTTGTTAAATGCGTAAGCGGCAAAGGTGGTCATGGCGTCGAATATTTTGTTAGCGGCCGACTCTGGTATGCCGTTTTTTACGCAGCCAGGTACATTTTGCTCAGGTATGCCATGAATAAAATTTTGCCGTTCTTGTGCCATAACATCCGCTTGTTTTTTACTCATTGCACGGCGGATAAGGTCGCTTCTGCCCATGCTAAAACCAGCCAGATCACGTACAATTTGCATAACTTGTTCCTGATACACGATACAGCCGTATGTGGCTTCTAATATAGGCTCTAGGGTTTTGTGCATGTAGGTTATATTTTTAGGGTTGCGCTTGCCTCGGATGTACTGTGGAATGAAATCCATAGGTCCTGGGCGGTATAATGAAATGCCAGCAGTTAAATCTTCCACGCTTTCCGGTTGCAGCTCCTTCATAAAGCTAGTCATGCCTGCTCCTTCTATTTGGAACACACCACCTGTCCTGCCTTGGGATATCATGTCATATACTTTTGGGTCTTCATAATCCCAATTATATGGGTCTATATCTATGTTTTTACTACGCTTAATTTCTTCTATGGCCAAGCGGATTACGGTTAATGTACGTAAGCCCAAAAAGTCCATTTTTAACAGACCAAGCTCTTCAACTGTACCCATTGGGAATTGAGTGGTTACCAACCCGTCGTTCGTGTTTAGCGGGATGTATTCGTAAACGGGCTTGTCTGCTATTACAACCCCGGCCGCATGGGTGGAGGCGTGGCGTGGCAGCCCTTCTAGCCTTAGGCTCATGTCTATTAGCTCTCGGGTTTCTGCTTCTGTTTCGTATGCGTCTTTAAGTTCCGGGCTCATGTTCAGGGCTTTTTCCAGGGTCATGCCAAGGTCACCGGGTATCATTTTTGCTATACGATCTACGTCGCCGTAGGGCATACCAAGGGCACGGCCTACGTCACGTGTTACTGCTTTTGCTTTCATTTTTCCAAATGTAATTATTTGCGCAACTTGCTCTGAGCCGTATTTTTTTACAACGTAATCTATAACTTCCTGACGGCGTTCGTAACAAAAGTCTATATCAAAGTCTGGCATAGAAATACGCTCTGGGTTAAAAAAACGCTCGAACAGCAGGTTGTACGGGATAGGGTCTATGTCTGTAATGCGCAATGCGTACGCCATTATACTGCCTGCACCAGAGCCGCGGCCTGGGCCTACCATTATGCCGTTATCGTGGGAGTATTTTACAAAGTCTGATACTACAAGAAAATAGTCTTCAAAACCCATTTTGGTTATGATTTCAAGCTCGTAGTCTAAACGGCTTTGGTGGAGTCTTGCGTTTTCGCCATAGCGGGTTATCATTCCGGCTTCGCATAATTTACGCAGGTAATCTGCCGCTGTCGTGCCTTCTGGTATTGGGAACTTAGGTAGCTTGTAGTTGTTAAACTCAATTTCTATATTGCACCTGTCCGCAATTTTTTGGGTGTTTTCTAATGCTTCTTTTGCATAGGGGAAGTGGTTGTACATTTCTTGCGGGGACTTTAAATAAAATTGATCCGAGCCGTAGCGCATCCGGTTTTCATCCAAAACGGTTTTTGCGGTTTGTATGCACAAAAGTATGTCGTGTGCCCTTTCATCGCTTGGGTCTATATAATGGATATCGTTTGTTACAACCATGGGGATGCCTGTTTCTTCGGATATTCGTAGCAGTTGCCGGTTAACTTGCTTTTGGTCATCTAGTCCATGGTCTTGCAATTCTAAAAAGAAATTGCCTTGGCCAAAAATTTCGTTATACATAATGGCTCGCTCTTTGCCGGCGGCGTATGTTTGGGTTAACAAAATTTTTGATACAACGCCGGACGGGCAGGCAGATAGGGCAATTAGGCCCTCGTGATATTCTTTTAAGACTTCAATGTCTACACGAGGCTTGTAATAAAAACCTTCTGTAAATCCTATAGAAACGAGCCTCATTAGGTTATGATAGCCAGTTTCGTTTTCTGCCAAAAGCACGAGATGGTGGTAATTGCCTTCGTCCCGGCGTTCTTTTACGTGGCGTGATGCTGTGGCAACATATACTTCGCAACCTAAAATGGGTTTTATGTCGGCTGCTTTTGCCTGTTTGTAAAATTCTATTGCGCCGTACATAACACCGTGGTCTGTAATGGCTATGCTGTTCATGCCCATTTCTTTTGTACGGGAAATTAGCTCTTTTATTTTTGCACTTCCGTCCAGCAGGCTGTATTCCGAGTGGACATGCAGGTGTACGAATGGTTGTGGTTGCATTATGGAGACGCTCCTTGTTGTTTTGTAAATTCAACTGGTTGGATTTTACAACCAGTTGGGTTTTGTCATTGTCTTAACTATCTGATTGTTGTAATATAGTATAACAGGAATATATCTAAGAAAAAAGCAAAACCAAAAGGCAGGAACCTCATGACCAATTTCTTCGAAAATACATTTAACACCCTAAGCCAGCAAGATAACCTAATAGTTATTATGGGCGTTTATTTGGCATTGGCCATAATTACTATAGTTTTGCGCATTGCTGCTCACATACATTTCAGTGGTTCATTAATGGCGTTTCAACTAGACACACGTAAAGAAATTAAAGATAAGTCTGATGTGTCAAACCTTAAAAACGGCTTGCTTCGAAAAGCAGTTGCAGAATATATCCGCACAGCAGAAATTGCTGTTACTGCTGTGCCAACAAGGCAAATTGTAGAGCGTGCCGTTGCCAAAAAAAGCTTAATGGGCTGGCGGTACGATAATGCCATTCCATTTGTAGAAAGTATGGAAATAGGACTTTTACTGGTTGGCATAGTTCTAACAATTGCCTTTAGCGCAAATGCATTTGTATTTGGTTCCCTTACAGCTATGGTTTTTTTGTTGACTAGGGTTTGTGCCGCATTTTTTAACGCAAAAGGCGCAAAAGCCCACCTTACAGACGAGATGCACCTATTTATAGAGCGGGAAATCGGCCGTTTTTTTGCATCTGACACAAGCGGCACAATTTTACGCTTAAAAAACGACCTTACGGACGCAATAAGCAAACAGTCTGTCACATATAAAGAAACTATGGAAAACATAGGCCACATAATGGCTACAGCCCTTGGTAAGGTGTCTGATAACATGACAGAAGCCACGAATTCTATCGGCCCGTCTGTAGCTGCCGTCATGGACGAAAAATTAATTAACATGAACGACACGTTGGCAAATACACTAAAAAATTGGGAAACGGCCCTTACAGAGGCTGTAAGCCTGCAAGCCGACATGAACCAGTCGTCGGACCGTCTTTCCCATGCGAGTGCAAAATTGCAGTCAGCTTCGGAGCTCTTGGCAACGCACATGCAGGGGCATAGCGGTGCTCTTTCCAACCAATTAGTAGCCTTAGTAAATGCGATTGATGCGATAAAAGAATCTGTAAACCATTTTGCCACCCAGCAGGAAGCTTTGACCCAACAAGCAAAATATATAGAGCGTAACCAGCAAGCACTTGATGCAACGCTTCAAACGTACGAAGATTCCTTGCGTGGGCTGGCGCAATCTCTTGGAGATGGGCTTGGTGCATTTATTAACCTGCATGCCCAAACTTCTGCTCAAGCAATAAACGATACTTTAAAAACCAATATCGGTAAAATAATTAACGCAGAAGCAAACCATTTGCGAACAGGGGGAGGATGATAGCCATGGCCCCGGCAGACACAAATCGTTTCGATCATCCTCTTCCAATATTAAGTATTGATACAGCCAATATAAAAATAGAAACAAAGGATATTTTCAAAGGCAGCTTTACAATAAAAAACTCTGGCGGCGGCACACTTGAAGGCAAAATCCTGCCGCGCTGCAAGGGGCTTATTTTTGACGCTATTAAATGGGAAGGAAATATGCAAACAGTAAATTACACCTTCGATTCTGCCAGCCTTTCCGCAGGGCAGAGTACAGAGGGTTTTGTGTACATCTCATCCAATGGCGGAGAAAAGTGTATCCCTGTTTTTGCCAGACATACAAAAATGTCTATAACCACAGACGAACGATTCACTATTACCGGTATACGAGACTTTTTTCAATATGCAAATACCTACCCAATTCAAGCACAGCGTTTGTTTGTAGACAGCGAATTTTATATGCTTCTGCTTGCCATAGGCTATGATTACGTGGACATTTATGAGTCGTTACACAGGGACCCAAACCGGGAGCGAGCAATGGATAATTTCTTTATTTTGTCGGGCTTGAAAGGAAAGACTACAATTTCTATTGCAGATAAGAAACTCGACTTTACCCAAAAGCCAGAAGATAAAAAAATACTACAAGGTAGCATAACCGCCCAAAAATCTGACGGAGGGTATGCAGAGGCACCAATTACACTGCAAAAGAACGCCCCATGGCTTAACTTTAGTTCAAACAAACTTACGCAACACGATTTTAAAGACAGTCGTACAGCCACCATACAATTTGAGATAAACCCTGCAAAAATAATAGGCCCTTACACACATGAGTTTGTAACCATAGGAACAGAAACCGTACAAATAACCTACCACCGCACAGCCCCCGCCATTTTACAGCTAAACCGTGCCGCCTACTGTTACGAAGATAATGGTTTAATAAAAGTAGTAAACAACACTGGAAAAAACATGCGTATAGAAGTTTTTTGCCCGGAAAGCTATGTACGTTTTTCCGCAAGAAGCTACCTTATCGAGGCTTATGGGGAAATTCCATTTACCATAAAACTCTCCACATTTTTAAGTGCTCAAATGTTTTTCCGCAAACTGCCGTATATGAAAACTACCATAGAAGTTAAAGCCACAATACCAGGGGAGCTGTATCTAAAGAACTTGCCTATAGTTGTTGGAGAGTGGTGATACTGTGCTAGACTACAAAAAACAAATAGCCCGCCTAGAAAGCCGTCTGGCAACCCAAAACGATATTAATACTGCTGCAACCTTGGTACAGCGCTACTGGCAGGCCTCTCGTTTTTCCAACTCCGAAACAGAAGCACGTACATTAATACAGCAGGCCAACCACGTTGCACTAACGGCACACCATCGCAATATTTCGCATATAGAAATGTACACACTTGCAATTTTCATTGCAATTGAAGCAGGGCATTACGACAATGCCGGCGAAATGCTAGACAAAGTCATGGGGCACAAGTCTTTTTTGCGCTCACATGCGCCGTATCAGCATGCAGTAATACATTTTTTGTATGCATATTTGGAAATAAAGCGGCAACGTAGCCGTTCCGTAAGAAAATATTGGCGGGCGTTAGAAAAGCATATTACGGATGCAAACCCTAATTATAATGTTATGCTTGGGCTGCTGCATTTGGCCTCCGGTGAGTTTGACGATGCTTTTAGTAATTTGCAAGAGGCATACCTTAACGGCTCCAAGAGTATCTTCTTGTACGAAGGGCTGTATAGATATTATTGTACAACACCACTTGCCCACGAAGATGATATGATTTTACTGGTACTAATTTATGTGGCAAACAGAGGCGTGAATATTTCAAAACTTACCGCGCGCTATCATAATGCGCTTTTAGCTGCCGCAGACTCTAACCCGCAAAGCGGCGAGCTCCTTTACGACATTTGCAGCTACACACCATTATTACAGCCAATATGTGCCAACCGTATAGCAAATGCAGATGTTAGCCTTAAAGCATACGATTACTACAAACAGGCGGAAAGCCATCAACTTCATATAAATGGGCTGTCTGCCTACTTGGTTCATGGAGCTTATGCTAACGGGGCAAATGACATTAACCGCAATACGCTTGGCCAATTTTTGCAAACCGAAGAGTTGGATATGAATGCAGAGCTTGCAGTGTATGTATATTATTTGATTTTGACTAACCTGGAACTGGGAGATTTGCTGCCGGGTAGAGAAACCTATATTTTGCAGCTTGCAGAGGTACTGCTCGCAAACGGAGTACACAGCAGGCAAGCTAATAGTTTATATCATTATTTTTGGCTTAAAAATAAAGAGCAAAACCACGCATGTTTAAAAAAAGTGGAAGAGGTGCTACAGGGCAACCTCACATTATTCGAAGTTACAGCCGATGCCACTGGAAATTCCCCAATATCGCATGTGTATATTACAGAGCCAGAAAAACGAGGTACAACAGTATACGACATGCAAAATGCTATAGATGGCCGTCTTATTACAGAAGCAACCGGTCAGGATATCTCTTACACCTGCCTTGGCCAACGCACTGTTTTAGACGAAAAGTTAAACATAAGGCGTATGATACCTTACGTAGGAGCAGAGCTGTATAAGCACTTTTTTGACAAAGGCGACAGACGGTTTTATTTGCTTACCTATTTAACAAACCATTACCTAGAAAACCTTTCCGATGCCGCAACCCCTATATTCGAGGCCATTTTAGCAGAAAAAGTTATTGCAAGACCATACAGAATGCGTATTCTCATGGCACTTGGGCAGTTATATTACAATGCCAATAGCTTTGACAAAGCATTGGAATGTTATAGCGAAGCGGATGAAGATGCCCTTGATAGCGCCTCTGTTACGCAAATTTTAAATATATATATGCAAAAAGGAGAAATAGACTCTGCCATTACATTTTTGCAAAGAAATTATTCTCATCTTTCAATGAAAACATTACAAGAGGCTGTATGTACACTGCTATCCCACCCTATAGACCACGTCACATTGGCAGAATCCGCATATAAATTGGTATGCGGTGGTTTTTATACAGAACAGCTTTTGGACTTGGTATTACACCACTACAGCGCAAGCTATAGTGAATGGACAGTATTGGCACGCAAGCTTGCAAAAGCTAACATTAGTAGCCAACCTCTAAATATTAAAGTTTTGGAAGCCGCAATATGGATGGCAAGCTGGGATATAGATGTACAAAACGCTTTTGTGCAGGTGTACAACGAGCGAACGCAGTTTTCACATACGGAAAGGCACCACACTCTTGATGCTTGCAATGACGAACTGTGTTCGTCTGCTTTGAAAAACATAGTTAACGAGTTTGTGGAATACGCAACATACGAGCTACTCGCAAATGCCGCCCGGCCAGAGTATGATACATTAAGCATTTTAGAAGAATTATGCACAAACAACACCTTGCTAACATGGGGGCTTGCAAGCTGTTATTTACAACACAATATTACCACGCAAAGAGCCGAAGAAATATTAAGCCAGGCAGTAATATCATTAGAAAATGAAAGCGTTCTATTTCCTGTGTTTAAGCAAAACCACTTTTCGCGCAGCCCATATATCGAAAAATATCAACCCTTTTTGCACCGAGGTTTGCCGGGCAAAAATTATCAACTTTATTACCGTATAGGCGATGCAGCAGAGTTTATGCCAATGCCTATGCAGTATGTAAAATTTGGCCTATATGTAGCTTGCTTGCCACTGTTTTATAATGAAGAAGTTACGTATTATTTTTGTGAAGAACTTGAGACTGGGAGCATTGCTACCAAAGTGGAAACAATAAAAAATATAATACCGTTTTTATACGAACAGCCTTTGGATGAATTTTTTGCTATAAATAATGCCATAATTTACGAGCAAATGTTTAAATATGACCAGGTAGAAGATGTAATTAGTAGTTTGGTAAGAGATGTAGTGGTTGTGAAAAGTCAGTTGTTGTAAAATTTGATGACTAAACATGGCAAACAAAATTTCTATTGTGTTGCCTACAAGGTATTGACATGTTACACATTGCGTGTTATCATGTGTTGGCAGCAAGCGAACAAACGTTTTATGCCATGGACGGGTTATGCCAACTCCGGAAGGGGCTTTATGCCTTTAAACGGACCGCACCGCTTCCCCGCTGTAACCTTTGTACTTTTGTTGCATCTTGCACCACCAGCTGCACCATATGAAAGTGGGTAGCGTGCCGGGCTTTGGTACCAGCCTGTGCACCACACCTACGCTAGCAACTTCTATATGACTGTGGCATATTTACCAGAGAACCCGGGCTCTGGTTTAATAAAAGACAACCAAAAGCTAGAAAAGAAGAAGGTGAATGTAAATGGCAAAGTATTGTTAACGCATCCGCCGTGCTTCGTATACATAGCAGGTAAAAGACACCTTTTTTTCATGGATAAATATTATCATCATTGATTTTTTAAGCCGTGAGCCATCGGTTATTAAGCAGTTTGACAAAGCAGTTGTTAATGTATGATTGGCAAAAATACAGGATGCCCGATTGAGCATCCTTGGGGTTGTGTTGTCTAGGACTGTTTTGGAAGCGGAAAAAGCCCGACAAATGGGCAGTGTAAGTCCCCATTTGTCGGGCTTTTTGTTTTATCCATGCTGTAGTCTACTTATTTCTTACTAAGCTGTGCTTGTAGTTCTGCTATTAAAGCGGCCTGTTCTGCGATTGTAGTATCCTTTTCTGCGGTCAAGCCTTGCCATTTCACTGTTGCTCGTTCTTCACCACGCAACTCTGCATTTCGCAAAGCCTGTGCCTCGTCATGCCGTGCCTTAGAACGCATACGTTCTCTTTCCTTAAACTCATCTGATGCCGCAACATGGCGGTATGCTTGTAAAGCTGTACTCATAATCGGCACCTCCATTGCCTCGATTTTTGCTAAATCTTCCTCGGTCTTTGCATTAAATAGTGATAGCCATAACTCCTTGCCATTATCCGCATTTGCAAGCGGCGGCAGTTTCTTTAACTCGAAAAAATGTAAGCAGAATTTTTCCGACAATGGCGTATGACGTTTAACTTCCAGTGCGCCAAACTCCGAATGAAATTCTGTGCTGTCCTTAAACTGGTTAAAGCCCAAAATGCTAATGATTATTGTTTTGGGTAACTCTGAAAAATTATCGCTTTCTTTGATAGCTGTTGAAAATTCCTTCGCCCAAATGAATAGGCTACGTTCGGGATAATTACCCTCATTCTCGACTTGAATTTCCAAGTCTACTCTTTGCCCATCTACTATCATGTTAATGTCAAGTCTGCAAAATTTATCGCCTAAAGTTTCGGGCGGCATTTCGGAGTTGGTAATACTAAACTGCTCTATATCATCATATTTTATCCCCAATAGTTCTACAACAAGTCTTTTAGTAAATCGGGATATTTAACAAACAACATTTTGAAAAGCAAATCGTTGGTTAATTTGTACTTTAACTCTTTCATGGGGGCAACTCCTCTACATAGATATTGTAGCATATATGTTCGTGATTTTCAATATTGAGTTTGAGCCACAAAAAAATGCTCACAGTAATTTCTGTTCTTTGAATGAGGTTGGGTGTGTGTGGGCAGAGTGATGGAATTAAGCATTATTTAAATTAAGCAACACGTTCAAGTTTTATTTGTTGCACTCCACCAACACATTATGATAGAATAAGACAAGTCAACTAGGGGCGGCATACCGCTTCTTAACCTGAAATAAAATAATTACACAATAAAAAAAGTACCGCAAGGTCATTGGTGTTACGAGCACCAACAACGCCTTGCAAGGGGATGACGATAGCTCATCACCTACAAGACACAGGTATACCTGCCTCACAGCACCCATACATTTTACACCATTTCCACCCCATCTTCAAGCACGTTACTTCTAGAAGTGCTACAAGTGGGCTAGGTTTTGGTATGTAGGTTGTTGTTTGGTTGTTCATATTTTGTGTTGCTTGAGTTATGTACTATACATATCCGGGCACGTAGGCGATGGCGGCGAAAGCTGGTCCCTACGTGCTTTTTTGTGTCGTTCTTAGTTGGCTATATTATGGAAAAGAGGCAGGTAGAGTGCTCTGTCTTTCATTAAAGTTTACTCTACCCATTCTACTGCTTCAACTTCCGCTCTCTGCCGCATTTTTTGTTCTTTGCTGGTTTCAGAACAAGTTAATTGTAATATCATGGCTTTTTCTTTCCTATAATATCCACGATGCTCATTACACTCTCAAGTTCCTCTTGGCCAAGGGCTTTTAACTTTTCAATAAGGCGCTGTAAAAATTCTGGGTTATCTGCCCTATCATCAAAAAAATCCTTAGGTAAGACTCCAAGATATTCACACATATAAGAAAAGACCGTCATAGACGGCAAATTATGTTTTCTTTCGATTTGCGCAATATACCCTTCGCTCTGCCCTATCGAAAGACTCATTTCGCGTGCAGAAACGCCTTTTAACATTCTCAGATGTATAAGACGGTCGGAAAA
>Ga0123355_10011718_pt1 | contig 13538 bp, 10 predicted proteins | sample TergutEmb28metaG_3_FD_89872 | JGI IMG/M metagenome (GOLD analysis project Ga0123355, IMG submission 89872) | Embiratermes neotenicus P1 segment gut microbial communities from Petit-Saut dam, French Guiana - Emb289 P1 | ecosystem: Host-associated > Arthropoda: Insects > Digestive system > Gut ...
CTCTAATACTTGAAGAAGACGTGCAAAAACCGGAAGAGACAGAATATGATTTAGAACAATCCGAAGACGATGATGATCCGGAAGAGCCGGAAACCCCGGACGATGAAGAATACTTGCATACACCGGAAGACTCTGAGTACGACCCGGGACAGTCCGAGGAAGATGATCAATTAGAAGAACCGGAAGTTCAGGAAAGTCCGGAAGTTCCGGAATACGAAAATCTGCAAGAGCCGGAATACGATTTAGATTCATATGAGCCGGAGCAGCCCATGGAAGACATCCAACCGGAAGAACCGGACTTAAATTACTAAATACCTAATAAATATATCCCTCTCTATATACGAAGAGTCCGGGCAAGCCGGATTCGGAGTATACAAGTCAGGTCCATCCTTATGGGTGGGCCTGATTTGTACCCTCAAAATTTTGCACTAACGCACTAAAAAAGATTTAATTATTTTTTGCGCAAACGAGTTCAGCTTTTTTGGATTTGGCCCCTATATATAGGTGTAAGGATTTTTTGTAAAGAAATTTTCACATGAAAAGGAGGATGCTTGATGAGTGAGATAATGCGGCAAAAGTGACACCGGCAGCCGTTTTTTCGAAACGATTTAACAATAAAATGAAAAGAGGAAGAAAGTAAACCATGAAGAAAACGAAAAAGATGATATGCATTTTGCTGACAGTTGTTATGCTCTTAGGACTCGCTCCGGCGCTGGCAAGTGATTTTTTTGCCCCGAACTCCGTGGGGGATGACGGCTATGAGCCGATACCCGAAGATTGGGAAAGCCCCCCAACACCAATGTATGCAACACTTAATTTCCACTGGATTCATTGGGGAGATTATGACCAAAGATTTACAGTGATGGAAATATTTGACATCGGCACGCCGTTTGCAGATGTATTTGCAAGTATTCAGACGCCGTTTAATTACACCGATTGCGGACATTGGACTTTTGATGGTTGGTATCCTGTGGTTACGTATCCATATGTTTCATTCGATACACCGACTGACTTCTATGCGCAGTGGAGCTTGGATTGCTCCTGCGGGCCGTACTATCACCCCGGGTACATTGAGCTTTATTTCCATTGGATGCATCAGTGGGACGATCAACCTTACGTTGTAGGAGCGTATTCATTTCGGATTGGCACATCATTTGCAGATATATTTGCGTATATTCAACCTCCGGTTGAGGTCGGTAGAGATTGGGTACTGTTAGGATGGAATCCGGAAGTAAACGAAACAGACGTTTTAACGCCCGATTCGCCTCGTGATTTCTTCGCAATGTGGTATACGGATGGCGAAATATCCCCGGATGTTTTGGTTGAGTTTTGGGGCAATGGCGGGACGCCTAATCATCAATATGTAAACTATTCCCTTTATGCTGCTATTCCGTCAGAAATTTTGTTTGCAGAGCATCTGGTAACTCCCATTAAAGGCGGTCATGACTTTTTGGGTTGGTTCAGAGCTGCACCCGATAGTGAGTTTAGTGTAAATGGATTTATTGCTTACTATGCTCGTTGGGAACCAATAATTCTTTTTCAACGTGCGACTTTCCACTTCGACGGAAACGGTGGGGAGCTTCTTGGCGGAGATATAGCATTTCTGCCCGCTGTCCAAGTTTTTGAGGGGGCAACATTTAACCGAGTTTTTGAGCAAATCGAAGAGCCTGTTCGTGATGGTTTTAAATTTGCCGGTTGGTTTACTGCACCTACAGACGGAGTGCAACTCTTGCCGACATATGTAATCCGAGATAGTGAGCATAGACCATTTACTACGATATACGCTCAGTGGAGAGAGATTGACCAAGATCCATTGTATATAAATTTATATTTCCATTGGATTCATCAGAGTGACGACCTGCCCTACGTTGTAAGAGCGTATTCGTTTCAGGTTGGCACACCATTTACAGATATCTTTGCATATATTCAACTACCGGTTGAAGTCGGTAGAGATTGGATATTGGCAAGATGGGAGCCGGAAGTAAGTGAAACAGACGTTTTAACGATTGATTCACCTCGTGACTTTTTTGCAGTATGGAATGCAATATCTAAAGATCCTCCACAGCCAACACCACCATCGGACGGCGGCAATGTTGGCGGCGGGCAAACACCGCAACCCCCACCATCGGGCGGTGGAAATGCGGGCGGCAATAATGTTGGCGGCGGTAATGTAGGTGGAGGGCAAACAACCCCACCACCACAGCAATCACCACCTGCTAACGACCCTGTTGTTTCAGAAGTGCCTGTGACAGAACGTGTTACTGAACTGCCGAGGGTAGAAATCGCACCGACACTTCCATCTGAAGAAGAGGTAAATAATGTAGCAGACGCAGTAAATGACTTTACGCAAGATGCCGCAAGCAGATGGGGTGCTCAAATCGAGCAGCCGGGATCGTCAATCGTAGTAGAGCTTCCTGAAGATGCACCACCAACAGTCGTAACCCTGACGAACCTGCCTGAAGATGTCGATGTCTCCGCAATCACGACAATGGCAGTACTAAATCCGAACGGTACACTTACTCCTGTTCCGACAAGAGTAGTCAACGGCAGAGTAACTGTGCTGCTTACAGAAGATGCAATTCTTGTTCCGCTTAATGTATCAGCTTCGTTTAGTGACTTAGAGCATGTAAACGCTAATGTCAGAGCGGAGATAGAAAGAGCTGCTTCGCTTGCAATAGTAGAGGGCTTCTTAGGCGGTACATTCAGACCCGGTGATGATGTAACAGCACAGCAAGCTGTCGCTATGTTCTTACGTGCAACAGGTATTCCCGTAGAGTGGGAGACTGCAATGGCTACCGGGGCAGAAGCAGGATTTATCTCATCTGCAATGGCAGCCGATGCACCAATGACCCGAATCCAAACTGCGCAGCTTATAGCAAGCGCACTTGAACACTTTGGTTTAGAATTTGCACTGTCGGATGAAGATGTCGCAGAAATTCTAGCCCGCTTCCCGGATATTGATACACTGACTGCCGAGCAGAGACTGGCTCTTGCAATCCCTGTGCAGCTCGGAATATTCCAAGGACATGCTGATGCAACCATCCGTCCGGATGAAATTCTGAATCGCTCACAAATGGCAAGTCTGGCAGTAAGACTGCAACTCGCGCTCTTAGGTCTATAGGCTAATTTCAATAATCCCCTTTTGCTGTGATAAATGATGATTTATCTGATAGCAAAAGGGGGTTTTGCATTTTTATACAAAAATCCTTGAAATTGCTTCTTTGCTACGAGCTTTCTCCTTGCGAGAAGAAAGAATTCATGTTATAATGCCTCACGCCGTAAACAGTCGGCAAAACCGCCTGCAAACGGCTGAGAAAACGTCAAAACCCAAAACAAGGGGAGATCAAACCAAATGAAAATTCTGGGACACGAATTGTCTTCAAATGCGATGGCATTCATATCCGGCCATGAAGAACATCTGAATAAAAAATGGCGGTTTGACGGTCTGCCTGTTGATTATCCTTTTTGGGGAGAGCTGAATCACGACGATAATTTTTATGTAATTTTTGCAAAAGCAAACATCCCGGGCGAGGCTTTTGACGCAGTTTTTTGTCATGAGTTTTATCATGCTTTTCAGATATCCAAAGGTTTTCCAAGGGTCATAGCAAACAGCACAGAAACCGGAGATATCAGTGTTTATACCGATCGTCTGACCTGCGCGGTTTTGGACTTGTCTGCGGATAACGCTGTCAAAGAATATAACATCGACAATTCGTTTGTGGTTAAGCAAAGATACAGGCAGCTAAAGGATTTAAGCCGCGGCAGTTTTTCGATGTGCAATACTCCGTTTGGAAAGGACTTGTTAGCTGTTGATCTGATAATAGACTTGCACGGAGCGGCAAGCGGTCAGAAAACACTGATTTTGCAAGAACTTAAAAAATCCTTGCCGGATGTCTATGAGATGTATAATTATTTTATGGATAAAATTAACGAACATGGTTTTGATACGCCTCAAGGGTGTCTGAAAATTTTCGGAGATATAATAGACTATGTCAATCTGTGGGAATTTTGTCACATTGATTATGTGGAAAATCAGATAAGGAGTCTTGAACAGTTCCGCAACACCATTAAAGGTCTTGAAGCACCGTAGATCATTTCATTTTATTTTATGGTTGTTTATATTTTGGAGCAAAGTAGAAAGGAATGGTCATAATAAATGCAAGAGAAACTAATAGCGATTGAAGAAAAATATACTATATTGGAAAAACGTATGCAAGATCCGGAAGTCTATTCCGATCCTGCAACTTATGCAAAATTAGCGCGCGAACAAAAGGAAATTGCACCTGTTGTTGAGGCGTTTCGTAAGTATGAAAAAGCAAAAAGCGACATGGAGGGTGCGCGTGAGCTCATGAGCGACCCTGAATTTAAGGAAATGGCTCAAGAGGAATATGAGACAGCGCAAGCAAGTATGGTGCAGATGGAAGATGAACTGCGGGTACTTCTTCTGCCGAGAGATCCGAATGACAGCAAAAACGTAATTATCGAAATCCGCGGCGGTGCAGGCGGTGATGAGGCTGCGTTATTTGCGTATAATCTATACCGCATGTACACGATGTATGCCGATTCCAGACGCTGGAAATCCGAAATAGCGAATATTAACGAGACTGAAATCGGCGGAATTAAGGAAGTCAGCTTTATTATTGAGGGTGATGGCGCGTATTCGCGTTTTAAATTCGAAAGCGGTGTTCATAGAGTCCAGCGTGTGCCTGAGACTGAAGCATCGGGGCGCATCCACACAAGTACAGTCACGGTCGCAGTGCTTCCGGAAATGGAAGAAGTGGATTTTGAAATAAATCCCTCTGATCTGCAAATAGACACATTTAGAGCAAGCGGCGCAGGTGGGCAACATGTCAATAAGACTGAATCTGCCATCCGTATAACTCATGTTCCGACCGGAACTGTCGTTGAATGTCAAGATGAGCGCAGTCAGCATAAAAATCGCGACAGAGCAATGAAAATCCTCGTATCAAGGCTATATGAAGAAGAGCAGCGCAAGCAGAATGAGGAACTGGCCGCCGAGCGGAAAAGTCAGGTCGGAACCGGTGACCGCTCCGAGCGTATAAGGACATATAATTATCCGCAAGGACGCGTGACAGACCATAGAATCAGCTTGACACTGTACAAGCTCGAACAGATACTCAACGGTGCTCTTGACGAGGTGATAGATGCTCTTGTCATGGCAGACCGGGCTGAAAGCCTCAAGGTAAGTGCTGAATAATTTTGCGAAAAATCTAATCACGGACTGATTCCGCCTTTGTGATAAGTGCGGTAAAGGGATATAAATTATGGTCATCTTTGGAATTACAGGGCCAACCGGCGCAGGTAAGACATCGGCGCTCAGGGCGATCAATGCTCTGGGCGCTTTGACCTTGGACTGCGACGCTATATATCATGAATTGCTTGAGACAAATGAAGAGCTGAAGTCTGACTTAGAAAATAGATTCAGCGGAGTGCTGAAAGATGGAATCATCGACCGGAAGATTCTGAGGGAAATCGTGTTTTGGGATCCGCAGGCGCTAAGTGACTTAAATGCGATAACTCATATGTACATAGGTGCTGAACTGGAAGCCCGCCTTGAAAAATGGAAAATGTCCGGCGGAACAGTTGCAGCGATTGATGCAATTGCGCTGATAGAAAGCGGACGGGCAAAAAGTTGTGACATAGTAGTTGGGGTCATAGCTCCCGGAGAGGTAAGGATTGAGCGCATAATGAAGCGGGACGGAATAACTAAAGATCAAGCAGAGATGAGAGTAAACGCGCAAAAAGCGGACAGTTTCTATGAGGATAACTGCGATTATATTCTGGAAAATTACAACAATACGCCCGAGGACTTCGAACAGGAATGTAAGGAATTTTTCACAATGCTTTATGATAAAAATTTTGTAAGGAGAACTGACTTATGAGCAATTACAAGGAAGAGTTAAGACAAAAGATCGACAAATGGTTTGGAAACCGTACAGATGACATGATAAAAGACCTCGGCAAGCTTGTGAAAATCAACAGCGTGAGAACAGATGCCGAAGAGGGCGCACCATACGGCCCTGCATCAAAAGAAGTTCTTGTAATTGCCGAAGAGATGCTCAAAGCAAATGGTTTCGGCGTTAAGTATTTTGAAGATATTATGATAGAATCTGACTTAGGGGAAGCTCCGCCGCTTTTAGGAATACTGGCACACCTTGATATCGTTGATGCAGGAGATGGTTGGGATACTGATCCGTTTGAGCTGACGGTAAAAGATGGTGTTTTGTACGGGCGCGGTGTTATGGACAATAAAGGCCCTGCTGTAGCATCAATGTATGCTATGTATTGCGCCCGCGAACTATGCCCTGATCTCAAGCACGGAATGAGACTTATTTTAGGTGCTGCCGAAGAAAGCGGTTGTGAAGATATAGCAAGTTACTTGAAAAAGAATACCGCTCCGCCGAATGTGTTTTCGCCTGATGCAAACTTCCCTGTTGTAAACACTGAAAAAGGCAGATTTGCACCATTTTTCGGTGCTAAATGGAGCGAGAACAAGAGCTTGCCCCGCATTGTCTCAATTATAGGCGGAAAGACAATAAACATAGTGCCTCACAAGGCAGAGGCTGTTGTAGAGGGATTTGTAAAAGGCGATGTTGAAACTTTTTGTCGTGAATATTCCCAAAAAACAGGCACTGTAATTACTGTAAAATCTGACGGTGACAAGCTTGTTATCACCGCAGAGGGAACGGCTACACATGCCTCAACGCCGGATGCAGGGAACAACGCACAGACCGCTCTGATTGAGATGTTAGCGGCAATGCCGTTTGCAAAAAGCGAAGTATTTGGCTATATTCAAGCACTGAACCGGCTTTTCGGACATGGCGATTATCATGGACGTGCACTCGGAATTGAAATGAGCGATGAGATCAGCGGCAAGTTGACTGTGAATTTTGGAGTGATTGAATTTTCTGAACGGGAATTTTCCGGAAACTTTGACAGCAGAACACCTGCATGTGCAGATAAGGTTGATATTACAGGGATTGTCACCGCCGCCCTGGAGCGAGAGGGCATCAAGATTACTGAGTCGTCGATTTCGACATGCCATCACACACCTGAAGATACCCCATTTGTAAAGACTCTCCTGCGGACATACGAGGATTATACCGGCAATCCCCCCGGATGCGAGATAATGGGCGGTCAGACATATGTGCATGGTATTCCGGGCGGAGTTGCATATGGCCCTGCATATCCGGGTGAAAATAACAATATTCATGGTGCTAATGAATATATGAGCGTGGACCAGTTTGTTCTCAGTGCGAAAATGTTCACGCAAGTAATAATTGACATGTGTGGGTAAACCGGGGGCGAAGTATCTTTACAAAATCGCTCTGAAAAGGTATACTAATTGTATTATATAATCAAAATCATAGGCAATGGATTTTTTTAGATGCCGAACATAATGTTACTTAAGAAATGAGACTGTGTTAATGAAATCTGCTTTCTCCGAAGCGCTGAGCAGCTTAAGGCGGGAAAAAGGACTAAGCCAGCGGAATGTGGCGGCTGATTTGGGAATATCTCAAGCGTTGTTGTCACACTACGAAAACGGTGCTCGTGAACCAAAACTTGAGTTCGTCGTGAAGATGTGCAACTATTACGGCGTTTCTGCTGACTATATACTTGGGCGTACTGATACACGCACAGGGGAGTCGGAACAAAAACTCAAGGAGATCAATGAGGCCTTACTTGACCTCAAAAAGCACAACAAAACTCAAGCGGACTTAATATCAAAATTAGTAACGGAAACAGCAAAAAAGTAGATGTCTGCTCAGCAAGTGCCGCAAAATACGATACACCCACAAATAAAAACATTGAGGACAAATAATAGATGCAAGACAGAATTAGAAACTTTTCAATAATTGCCCACATCGACCACGGAAAATCAACACTTGCCGACCGCTTGCTTGAAAAATGCGGAGCGATTGATGCAAGGGATATGGAAGCGCAGATCCTTGACAATATGGAGTTGGAAAAAGAGCGTGGAATAACGATAAAAGCCCGCGCCGTCGGCCTTACATACAGAGCCAAAGATGGTAATGAGTATGCGCTTAATTTGATTGATACGCCGGGGCATGTTGACTTTAACTACGAGGTATCACGGTCACTTGCCGCCTGCGAAGGTGCGATTTTGGTGGTCGATGCCGCTCAAGGTGTTGAAGCACAGACACTTGCAAACACATATCTTGCGCTCGACCATAATCTTGAGATATTGCCGGTCATAAACAAAATAGATCTCCCCGCTGCCGACCCTGCGCGAGTCAAAAAAGAAGTTGAGGATATCATCGGAATTCCGGCTGAGGACGCTCCTGAGATTTCTGCGAAGCAAGGCATAGGTATTGAGGATGTGCTTGAGAGAATCGTCTCTGATATTCCTGCGCCCAAGGGAGAAGCTGCTGCTCCGCTCCGTGCGCTTATTTTCGATAGTCAATATGATGCGTACAAAGGTGTCATAGTGTACTTTAGGGTCATTGACGGACATATTAAGCGTGATATGGATATAAAACTTATGGCTACCGACGCTAAGTATAAGGTTGTAGAAGTCGGGCACATGCGTCCTGTCGGAATGGAGCCTTGCGATATTCTTTCCGTCGGAGATGTCGGGTACTTAACTGCAAGCATAAAAAATGTTGCGGACACAACCGTCGGTGATACGGTTACAACCGTAGATAATCCGGCATCAGAACCGCTTCCCGGATACAAAAAAGTTCAGCCTATGGTTTATTCCGGTCTGTATACTACAGACGGTGCGAAATATCCGGATCTGCGGGATGCTCTTGAGAAACTTAAACTCAATGATGCCGCGCTTACTTATGAGCCTGAATCATCGGCGGCTCTCGGTTTTGGTTTTCGCTGTGGTTTCCTCGGACTGCTTCACTTAGAGATAATCGGAGAGCGGCTCGAACGTGAGTATAATCTCGATCTTATCATGACAGCGCCAAGTGTTATTTACCGCATAACAACAATGGACGGGGAAGTAACCTTTGTCGATAATCCGCTCAACTATCCTGACCCGGCATTTATCGAAGCTGCGGAAGAGCCGTTTATAAATGCATCAATAATTTGTCCGCCTGAGTATGTGGGCGGAATCATGGAGCTCTGTCAGGACAGGCGCGGAGAATATAAAGAGATGATTTATCTGGACTCCACCAGAGTCGAGCTCAAATATGATATGCCGCTCAACGAAGTAATCTATGACTTCTTTGATGCACTGAAATCACGCAGCCGCGGCTATGCGTCGCTGGATTATGATTTCCTCGGATATCGTACCTCTAATCTGGTCAGACTTGATATCTTGCTCAAGGGTGATATGGTAGATGCGCTCTCATTCATAGTTCACCGGGACAAAGCGTATGAGCGCGGAAGAAAAATCGTCGAGAAACTTAAGGAAAATATTCCGAGACAGCTCTTCGAAGTACCTGTTCAAGCTGCAATCGGCGGCAAAATCATCGCAAGAGAGACCATCAGAGCCATGCGCAAAGATGTCTTGGCAAAATGCTACGGCGGCGATATTACCCGAAAGAAGAAGCTGCTTGAAAAGCAAAAAGAGGGTAAAAAGCGTATGCGTAATCTAGGCTCTGTCGAAGTTCCGCAAGATGCGTTCATGGCAGTGCTCAAGTTGGATGAATAAACATCATTAGTGAATTTTGTTATGTTGCATGTCACCCAAGGAGGGGTATCCAATGGAAAACAATCATAGATTTTTTAACAACCATACTTGCAAGTATTTTCCTTGCCATGAAAGCCCGGACGAAGATGAATTTAATTGCCTGTTTTGCTATTGTCCGCTGTATCCATTAGGAGATAAATGTGGCGGTAAATTTGAGTATGTAAAAAACATCAAAATCTGCACGGATTGTCATTTACCGCATATCGCAGAGTATTACGATGTGGTAATGGCGAAGTTGTGTGAATAATAAATATTTTACCACCCCGTCGCTACGCGCCACCCCTCCGCAGAGGGGAATTAGAGATTTCGCAAGACCAAATTCCCCTCTGCGGAGGGGTGGCGCGAACAGCGCCGGGGTGGTTTATTGGTAACAGTTGCCCGATTTTTGCAAAATAAGCACAAAATAAAATCAAAAAATTATCTTGTGTAAAAAAGAGAAGGAGTGGAAAAAATGAAAGACCAAAGAGGGATTAAAGGAATTAAGAAAATCATCTGCCTTGTTTTAGTGATTGTGATGGTGGTGGGATTAACCGTGTCGGCGGTGGCGCAATCCGACTTAACAGTCCACATTGATGGACAATCTACTAATCTTGGAATTTCTACAACTGAACGAGATGGGTGGCATTTTGCAGAGGCAAGTGCGTTTGCGGAAACATTCGGATTTGATCTTCTTGGCGATGTGGTTGGCATTGGAGAGCGGACTAGGCATGTGGATTTTTTGATTTCCGAAACGATTCCAGATTTTTTAAGAGAACGATTCATATGGGCTGGTGAAGACTTTGATTTTAGAGCAGTTATGACTCTTACAGCTGTTCTAGTAGAGGGAGATGCACCAGATCCATTTGTTGCAACCATATGGTCATCAGCAGACGGGGATGGATTTATGACCGGCTTGATCGGGGACCCTCGTGCCGAAGATGGTTGGGATTATTTCCCTCGACCGATAATTATTGATAATGCAATGCATGTGCCTCTTGAAACAGTTAGTGAACTCTTGGGATATTCTATAGCAGTTAACAATAACACTATCCAAATAAATACAGCTAATTCCGCATGGAGAGTGAGGTTAACGGGTGGTAATGATCTTTCCTCGCCACAGCCCCCACCAACAACTCCGACAACACCAACAGCAGCACCCATAAATGTTTTGCTAGATGGCACAGCTCTAACCTTTGACGTGCCGCCACAGATGGTAGACGGAAGAACTCTTGTTCCGCTTCGTGCGATTTTTGAAGCATTGGGCGCAGAGGTCGATTGGAATGATGCAACCAGGACTATCACAGCAACAAAAGATGCTACGACAGTGGTGCTGGCATTAGGAAGCACCACACCGACAGTAAACGGACAGACCGTTACAATTGATGTTCCGGCAGCCGCGATAGACGGCAGAACATTAGTTCCGCTAAGATTCGTTGCTGAAAGCTTCGGAGTAGAAGTCAATTGGGATGGTGATACTCGCACAGTTACGATAACATCGTAAGATAATTCCCTCGCCCTCTTTCGCAAAGAGGGTGGCTCTGCAAGAGCCGGGTGTTTTTCTATAAAATCATAGGGCAGAAGCTTAAAGACGCTAAAATCCTTTTGCTTCTGCCCTGCTATTTTTATTGACTTCTATCTGTTATGCCCTCTTCCACTTAACGCCCTGCGGTGTATCCTCTAAAACAATCCCCATTTCAGAAAGCACATCGCGGATACGATCCGCTTCAGCCCAATTCTTCTCTTTCCGTGCAGTTTGCCGGGCCTCTATGAGCGCCTCGACCTCTTTATCAAGCCCCTTGTCATCTGCTTCGGCATAAAACAGCCCCAAAACGCCTGCAAGCTCACCTAACATATCGAGTGCAGCCACGGCAAAGCTTTTAGACGGTGACGGACTTGCTGCAACAGTATTACTCTCGCGCACAAGCTCGAATATGACCGCAATAGCATCTGCCGTGTTAAAATCATCATCCATCGCTTCAATGAAGCGCTCTCTATACTTAGGCAATGAGCTGATAAATTCGGCTTCGCCGTCATATGCTGTATCAGAACCGTTTTCTGCAATAAACTCAAGGCTTGCTTTAGCTGTCTTGAGTCTCTCTAATGCAGCTTTAGCTTGCATAAGAATCTCACCGGAATAATTGAGCGGACTTCTATAGTGACTCATCAGCATAAACATACGGATATTCTCATAGCCATAAGCTTCTGCAGCTTCACGCACGGTAAAGAAATTGCCGAGGGACTTGGACATTTTTTTACTGTCGATGCTTATAAAACCATTATGCACCCAATAGCGCACAAATTGCTTTCCGCTTGCACCCTCGGATTGAGCGATTTCGTTTTCGTGATGCGGAAAAGTTAAGTCTTGTCCTCCGCAGTGGATATCAATTGTGTCACCGAGATACCTGCTCGCCATAGCAGAGCATTCAATATGCCAACCCGGACGGCCCTGACCCCACGGTGAATCCCAATAAGGTTCGTTAGGCTTTGCAGCTTTCCACAACGCAAAATCCATAGGATTTTCCTTGATTTCCGCAACATCAACTCTCGCACCTGCTTGAAGTTCTTCCAGTGGTTGACGAGATAATTTGCCGTAATCGGCAAACTTCGAAGTCCTGTAATAGACATCGCCGCCGCTCTGATAGGCAAATCCTTTATCAATGAGCTTAACAATAAGTGCGATTATTTCTTCTACATTTTCTGTTGCTTTAGGATGAATGGTCGCTTCGCGCACACCAAGTCCACGTGCATCAACCCAATATTCATTGATATATTTCTCGGCGATTTCATCGCTTGTGCAGCCCTCTTCATTGGCGCGGTTGATTATTTTATCGTCAATATCTGTAAAATTTTGAACGAACATAACTTCATTTCCGCGATATTCAAAATACCGTCTTAAAACGTCGAACATAATAAGCGGTCTGGCATTGCCAACGTGAAATAAATTATATACAGTCGGTCCGCAAGCATACATTGTCACCTTGCCTTGCTCCAGCGGCACGAACTCCTCTTTACTCATTGTCAAAGTGTTAAACAGTTTCATAATGTACCTCCATTAGCCCAGTGTGCCGATTTTTAGATAGCTGGACTGATATTGTCGTGGATTTTTTTGTCTGGCTAGGCGAAAGGCCGCAGGAATGCCATTGGCCTTTCAAGGGCTTTCAACGAAGTCAGGCAGAAAAAGATGCGGCAAGATCGGTCCGGTTATTTGGAAATCGGTACACTAGATTATAATGTGTTTGCAGTTAGTTTGTCAAGGTTGGCAAAAGATGGTAAAATATGAACTACTATAAGCTGAGGGGGTATAAATTGTGCTTAAATCTCTTTTTTCCCGATTTGACAGACTGGTAGTTCTGGATGTTGAAACCACAGGAGTGGACTGCAAGGCAGATGAAATCATCGAACTTGCAGCCCTTGTTGTTGTGGCGGACGGAGAATCATATAAAATTGACGATGAGATCGGGGCGTTAGTTTCGCTTTCGGATGGGCGAAAGCTACCGGATGAAATAACAAAAATCACCGGCATAACCGAACAAATGCTTCTTGATATGGGCAAGCCAAAGGCTGATGTGTGTAGGAAACTCGCCGGATTTTTAGATGCCCCTAAGACGCTCATAGTTGCGTACAATGCTCAATTTGATCTGCGTTTTTTATACTTTTTCCTCAAGGAATATGGGCGTGCGCATGTGCTGAAAAATGTCAAGATGCTTGACGCTCTGACGATATTCAAAGACAGGCGGGATTATCCCCATAAGTTGAGCGATGCTATCAATGCATATGGCCTTTCGGGGGAAAATACGCATCGGGCAATTGATGACACAAAGGTCACAATGGAGCTGCTCGTCGCAATGGAGCAGGAAAGAGATGATTTGGAAAA
>Ga0123355_10011720_pt1 | contig 13537 bp, 9 predicted proteins | sample TergutEmb28metaG_3_FD_89872 | JGI IMG/M metagenome (GOLD analysis project Ga0123355, IMG submission 89872) | Embiratermes neotenicus P1 segment gut microbial communities from Petit-Saut dam, French Guiana - Emb289 P1 | ecosystem: Host-associated > Arthropoda: Insects > Digestive system > Gut ...
AAAAAAAAAAAGAAAAAATAACATATAAAATAGTAAAAAAAAAAACAAAAAGATAAAAAGAAAAAAAAATATTTATAGAGGTTAAGGTGGTGTAAGAGGGGGGGGGGGGGAGAGAAAAAGAGAAATATCTGAAAGCTAAAGTTAATGAACTTGAAGCTAACAGAAAGATCAAAATATGAGAGACTTGTATAGGGGCAATAATGACTTTCAGAAGGATTAACAGCCTGGCGCTAGTATAGTGAAGGATGAGAAGGGTGACTTGGTTACAGACTCCAGTATTTTGGCTAGGTGGGGAAACCATTTCTGTCGGCTTTTGAATGTACTTGGAGTTAATATTGCTAGGCAGACAGAAATATATACGGCTGAGCCACTAGTGCCTGAGCTCAGTGCCTTTGAGGTTAAGACGGCTATTGAACAGCTAAAAAGACACAAATCACCGGGTATTGATCAAATCCCAGGAGAGTTGATTAAAGAAAGAAGTAGGATAATTTGTTTTGAGATACATTTTGTACCCCATGCTACAGAGTCCTTATGAGAAGCTAACCGGTTCTCTGCTAGTCAAGAAAATCCCCGCATTTTATGGAACCCGAAGGTTCATTACCACATTTACAAGACCCTTCCACCTATCCCTATCCTGAGCCAGATCACTTCAGTCCGTGCCCCCATACCACTTCCTGAAGATCCATGTTAATATTATTCTCCCATCTACGCCTGGGAATGGTACCAGAACAAAACACGCGCAGCTCGCTACTGTCAGTTACTTCCAAACACACATCTGTCGCTACTGTCAGTTACTTCCCAGCATACATGTCGCTACTGTCAATTACTTCCCAACACACATGTCGCTACTTTCAGTTACTTCCCATCACACATCTGTCGCTACTGTCGGTTACTTCCCAACACACATCTCTCGCTACTGCCAGTTACTTCCCAAAACACTTCTGTCGCTACTGTCAGTTACTTCCCAGAACACACCTGTCGCTACTGTCAGTTACTTCCATAACACATATGTCGCTACTGTCAGTTACTTCCCAATACATATATGTCGCTACTGACAATTACTTCCCAACACACATGTCGCTACTGTCAGTTACTTCCCATCACACATCAGTCGCTACTGTCGGTTAGTTCCCAACACACATCTCTCGCTACTGCCAGTTACTTCCCAAAACACTTCTGTCGCTACTGTCAGTTACTTCCCAAAACACATCTGTCGCTACTGTCAGTTACTTCCATAACACATCTGTCGCTACTGCCAGTTACTTCCCAACACATATGTCGCTGCTGACAATTACTTCCCAACACACATGTCGCTACTGTCATTTACTTCCCACCACACATCTGTCGCTACTGTCGGTTACTTCCCAACACACATCTCTCGCTACTGCCAGTTACTTCCCGAAACACATCTGTCGCTACTGTCAGTTACTTCCCAAAACACATCTGTCGCTACTGTCATTTACTTCCCAACACATATATGTCGCTACTGACAATTACTTCCCAACACACATCTCTCGCTGCTGCCAGTTACTTCCCAAAACACATGTCGCTACTGTCAGTTACTTCCCAAAACACATCTGTCGCTACTGTCAGTTACTTCCCAACACACACCTGCCGCTGCTGTCAGTTACTTCCCAACACACACCTGCCGCTACTGTCAGTTACTTCCCAAAACACGTCTATCGCTACTGTCAATTACTTCCTAAAACATCTATCGCTACTGTCAGTTACTTCCCAACACACATCTGTCGCTACTGTCAGTTACTTCCAACACATCTGTCGCTACTGTCAGTTACTTCCCAAAACACATCTATCGCTACTGTCAGTTACTTCCCAACACACACCTGTCGCTACTGTCAGTTACTTCCCAAAACACATCTATCGCTACTGTCAGTTACTTCCCAACACACATTTGTCGCTACTGTCAGTTACTTCCCAACACACATCTGTCGCTACTGTCAATTACTTCCCAACACACGTGTCTAAACACAAACAAGAGTAATATTAAAACATAAATATCATAAATACAATGAAGTAGGCAAGACAACAAACCTTGAACCATGTGGGCATAATTACTTAATTATTAATTGTGGTTTGATTTTCTTTACAGTAACTTAATGTTGTCGTCGCACGCAGCTGTAAATATTCTGTAACGACACATGACGATGACGACGATGATGATGATGATGATGAAGAACAGAACCAAACCCCTTCTGACGGTTGTGACAAAAGTCTTAACTTGCTGACAGTTAGTGTTTGTGCGCATTGCACGTGCTGTTGGTCCCCTAGTGTTTTGATGTGCCAAATATAAGAAACTGTATCTTTTGTGTTCATTTGGCAGCCCGTGTATCTGTGTAGTTATACTACGTTGTTTTCATTACTGTCGACGTGTGGGTCTATTTGTGAATTAACTTTTATATTTCTTGATCTTATATTCATTTTGTTTCCACAGTTGTCCACCAGGGTTATCTCAGTCAGTATAGTGACCAGGTTACTGGTGGACAATCCGGAACTCGATTTCCGCTAGATTTTTATCTCCTGCAAAACGTCCAGACCGGCACTGAGGCCCACCCAACCTCGTATTCAATGCGTATCGGATGCTTTTTCCCCAGGGATAATGCGGCCGGAGCGTGAAATTGGCCACTCTTCTTCTAGTGCCGATGTTAAGAATGAGTGAAGCTACACGTATGTCTGCTTCCCTGTGCACAGGTATGACATGACGGTACCGTTACCATTCCCGCCAGTTTGGTGCCATAGGGTTACCGTAATGCACAGCCTGTTGCAACGAATTCTTACGTTTCTGTCTGTACGTTCGTTACTGCATGCAGTAATGTTGTTGGTACATTTCTCTCTCAGCACTCCGAATAATCCGAGTCTCGGTATTCTCTGATGTGCTCTTTCTTAGCCCCAGAAAGAAAAGTGTGCGGCTGTCCTCGTTGTTTGTTGTCAGTTGGCACCAGAGATACGGCACTCGAGACGAATTTCCGCCTCTTAACAAGTAAGGAAATATGTGTGAACGTTATATATAATGTTCACCCATATATATATATATATATATGTGTGTGTGTGTGTGTGTGTGTGTGCGCGCGCATATGAATGATTGGATGTTGCACATTCGCAGTCCACGATGTGATCTCCGGAAAGGCGCGGAATTTTTACGTTATTTTTCCTTACCAAATGTGGCCCGGAAAATGCGGGCCAACGAGTAGGATGACCTGACTGCCTGTATCTAAACATACTCTTCTTCTCACAGCAGGCTACTAGCCACTGTATCAGCGGTCACTTCTGAACCAATGTTGGGCTTCAAATGTAACCTGTTTGGAACATTTGTCCCTCCTTATCGCAGTGTATGCTGCTTCATGGGGCAGGAGGCCCCGAAAAGGCTGGCTCGGTGTTTCATATTTTCGCATCTGTTATTCACGCCTTTCGCTTTATCTGACTTTTCAGTTGAGGATTTCAAACAGGTAGGGCCCCAAATCCTTTTGTGCATTGGGCCCAGGAATGTCTGAAAGAGACTGCGCGCTCGGTTACCTTATTTCCGTGCATTCTTGTTCTTCTGCAGTTCATTGCACCTTTCTTACTATTTTTTTTTTTTTTGCCTGACGACGAGGATATTCTTCAATCTGTGATTTTTCCAAAGCCAATATTTTACCTAAAACGTTTAAGAGTTAAATGTAAGTTATCTTGATGCCTGCAACGGATTTATGACTGTATGTAACCCCCTTCTGGGTTTTGTCATATTTGGTTGTCGTTTTTATTTGTAAATTTTCTATTATTTTTTTAACTCATTAGGGCTCTGACCGTACCTTAGTACCTCCAGTTTTAACATTAAAACATTCTACGTTCTGCCCACACAGGTGTGTTTGTGTGTTTTGTGTGGATCTCAGAACAAACAGCGATTTTTTCTCTGTACATTAACTGACTGGTTTTTATAACCGAGAAGGAGAGTGTTCACGTCGCGGTACGGACTGGGTCTTTACATGCAACTCAAGTTAGGATTTTCTCTTTAAATATGTTCGCAATGCTCTATACCCTAGGCGGTTAGTCGCCGGCCTGGCGGCGGACGCCCGGTTTCATTTTCAAGCCAGTCCATGATTTGAGGTTTAAAAATTGGCACTAGTTCAAGTTTCTCGCCAAATGCTGTAGTTTTTCCCTGTCAGTACTATTCCACTAAATATCCATACCCATCTTCACGCTCATTATATTTTATATCAGAAGGACAAGCGGGCGACACCTGTGCATTACAAGCAGTGCTATTTCGGATGTCCGGGAGAAGTGAACTTTCAGATTAGAGCACCACCTGTCGGTGAGGGTGTTACTGGGAAAAGCTATATACACTTACCGTCAGAGTATCACTGCTTATTTTTGCTTTTCTTCCAAGAAACTGTGGCTGCTATATCTATATCTCTTTAGAACCGCGGAAGTGACGTCGTGGGTTCGCTCGTAGTTTGTCATTTCATTTCGTTAAAGACCTCGCAAACAGTAATGACCATTTTATCAAAAACGTCACGTGCTCACACTTCCTGACAACTCTAGGCGCTTTGCGCGGACCCAGTCTTATGTTCATTGTTTAGGATGCGTCGTTGACGAGTTTCGGTAAAAGCCTGTGAGCTTGTCGGTATAAGCGTTCGAACTGTCGGTATAAGCCTATTGACTGTCGGCATCAGTCCAGGAGCCGTCGGTATTGGCCTGTAAGCTGTCGGTATAAACCTTGAGCTGTCGGTGTAAACTTGCCAACTGGACAGCCAACCACGCCAGAACGTAACATAACGAATTCGCGAGCGCGGGCGCACGCACACCGATATCGCCAACTGCTGCATTCTGATATGCACTGTGTTCGGCAGCTGCAGAGGTGCTACCGTGTTGATGGAGATAGGAAGTGCATCTGACTGAACGCACGATAAGAGTACAGCGGCAGTGGTTTTGCATCGTGGAAGTGCGTGTTGTGGTGTAGTTGGGTGACTTTATAAGAGTTTTTGGAATCCTTGTATGTGCATATTGTTTGAACAGATTTTAGCTAAGCAACTTGATAGGTGGTTACGGTACCAGCAACATTGTGAACTCTGTAAGCTGTCGGTTTAAGCCTGCTGTCTGCCGTACCTCATGCTTGTATGAGTGTAAAATTTCTTCTGTCTGAATTACGCCTGCAGGATATCTCTCTTTTTTCCGAGCATGGTAGCTTTGTCTCTTAGAATGTCCGCCTGGACATTCCTTGTCTGCTGCAGTACTTAGGGACCAGATAAAAGGGACATTGGTTACGTTGTTAATGCAGAACCACGCCGTGAGGGCGGTGGAGGAACTGGAGGTGTAGCACAGTGCACTCTGAAGCTGCACACCAGACGAAGGTGATTGATTCGCTTCACTCCCTGGCCTTTTGTTCTCGCGGGAACATCATCCCTGGTACCGTACCAGCAGACGTGCGTCGGTCTTGAGGTAGCGTCTGCCATCTAGACAAACGACTCTCAGATTTCTCTTAAGCGCCTCAGAATCGTAAAATCACATTGGCCAAGCAAATCGCAGGGAATTTGTAATATAATGGATTGAAAAAATATGTTACAAATTTTACACATTTGCTCAGCTTCTTACAGTTTTATTTTCCCCTAAGTGAAGTTAAAATGGTAAATGCAGAAAGACACAGGCTTCATTACGTCGGGAGTTCACGCGCCTTTAGAAGGGTGTCGTGACCCGCGTAGGGTTCGCGACCCGGAGTTTTGGTAATCCCCGGTTTATTCAATAGCTGACACTCGGGTCAGTGGAAGAATAAGCACTTGTGGTGCAGTTGAAGCTGGAAGACTGTTCCCGCGCTGTAAGTACGTTGTACAGCCTTCCTTCGCTACACCAGTAAGAACTCTAGAACTTAGACGATGATAGCCAGAGTACTGGTGGCAGGAAAATAGAATTTATCTGTTTGGTATGAAGTGTATCGTACACAGTAAACAAATGCAAGTTCGTAATTTCGTACAAGGTCTTCAGTATATGCGTGTGGAGGAATTTGACGCAAATTTGGTACAAATAATATTGAAACGTTATTGAACTGATAAAGTATAAAGGCAGTTCCATCGCTTCTACAGATGTGAGAACTGGACTGTAACCCTGCAGTGACGCTGTGGTTTAAATTTTAACTACCGCCCAGGATGGAGGAGTTTTAATTTGTAGTGTCTTAAAATGCATCCACGATCCACGATACACCCAGGCCAGCAGAACACGAAGAACTACAGTCCGTACAGTGCTCCGAATTCTGTAGTGAAGGGTCAGCAAATCAGCGTGGAAGAAGTACTGAGACAACAGAGGTGCAATTTTTTTAGATCATTGGCAAGTTATGTGTTACATGACTATAAAACAGAGGAAGAGATAAGAGGAAAACTAACTGTGCGAGTGTACATTTTATGTTAAATGATGGTGGATTATGGACTAAAGTTGGTACAAAATTTGTTAAGAATGAACGCTGCACAATTTCCAAAGTTAGCTTATGAATATTCTTACATTTAGAACGCCGGAAGAAACGTAGGTCGATCAAGTAAACGATGGACAGACAAACACTCATTAAAGCGGGATAAGCCTGGAGTGGCTTGCAACCCGTTACCGCTGCTGCTAATGATGGTTAGGAATTCATCAGAGATGAGACAGCTGCTAGGAGCACGGATGAGGAATGTTTTGTGTTCATTCTTTGACGCGTCTTTACTCACCGGGCTGTCCCCTGTCATTGACTGACGTGACGCCGTGTATCTACAGATAAGCAGTCACCTGTAGATACACAGCGTCACAGAATAAAGTCATTAGAACTAAATTAACCGCATTTTATGGAAATTTCACCACCGTAATACAAGAGTTCATTACAAGTCCTGTCATGAGACAGCGTGATAGGCTACCTATCGCAGTGTAATGGCATTAGTTGTCCTAGGATTGCTAAATATCCTTGTTGAATGAAATGCCGCTGCTTCATTACAACACACCTGCTACTGAGGACAAACCCTCGTCTCCGGAATTTAGATGCACACCTACCCCCAATCCTCCCCTGTACAACATTCAAACATTTCTAGGCCTGATGCTTTAACCCCATAACGTCCAGTGGTCACTGTATGTACCGCACAGTTGTCACTATATGTACCGCCAGCTGTGACGTTCACAAATTCTCCGTTCTGCCCACACAGTGTATTATGTGTTTGTGTGGATCTGAGAAGAAACAGCGATTAGTTCCGTATACAGCATTAACTGGTTGGTTTTTGTAACTGAGACGGAGTGTGTTTACTGCGCGGTACGGACTGAGTCTTTAAACATCAATCTAGTTGGTATATAAATGATCTGTTGTGTTCGTGCATCAACACGAGGAACCGCCTGTAACATTTTGTGCGCCACTGGACCAAGCCCCGGAGCGCCAACAACGGCCCCACTGCCACTCTGAGCTGAACTGAGTTATGTGAAGCGAATAATTCAACTAATGTTCCTCCATGATGTGTGAAAAAGATAACTCAGTATTCAAGAATAACCAAGATAGATGGGGGATATTCTACCTCTCCTGGCATTGTCGTGTGTCCACAGGCAGCCACCTTCTTGTTTCTCCTGTAAAATTGATATTTTGCGGATTGTCCCGTTTTTACAAAATAAGGATGAATTTTGTGTAAACTGTAACCGGCAATGGGGAAGGGCGGAAAGGTCAGTTCAAACTACAAGGTCTGTTATCACTTGGCGTCTGCCCTCTAAACCTTAGTATACTGGATATCAAAATCAGAGACACAGGATGGGAATTTCACTCCCTTGTGATAAACAACAGCGATACTTACAGAAGTTTTAGTTTTTCATTTTATAATGTTTTAGTGACAACTGTAGCATACAGTTTGCAAGTGAATGCCGCAACTAGTGACTGTGTCCGTTTTCAGTGCCGAAACATGTAGTGGTCATTGGACTTGGTGTGTTGATGTGACGTCAGGTGCGCTACTTGAGCACTGTCCGACATGCATCGACACGCGGACGCTCACAGTAGCTGCAGGCTTTGGATCCACTCGCTCGGTCACACTTATCCTAGGCTAGTGGACGACATGCATATGTGTGGCACTTATTTCGGAATTTCTGAAACTTAATGTTCAGGATTTCGACGTTTCGTGATCATCCGTTCTAACACAGTTGTTTCGACCCTTCGTGACTGGTTCTGAAGAATATAAATGGGACCTTGTGGCTGGTGAGTCGGCTTCTCCCACTCTCGTATTGCGCAGTCAAGGTCTGTCTTTCATTGACGACTACTTAGGTCAGTTATGTAATGATACTGTCATTCAACCTCTTAATATATTTTGTGCTTCCGAAAGTGTTCGTATATTGTTGAAACTGATCTTTCGTACTTATTATGCTATTCAAGGTTATTTTCATATTTTTATTGCTGGAAAGCCTATTGTGTATGTTGGTGCATTGCACATGGATTCCGATGTTCGTGACGGTTTTATCCTACTTAGTCACGAACATCGAGTATCTACTCTACTTTGTGTACTGTGCAGGTACGGAGACATGGTGCCCGGTACGATCGCCGGCAAGATTGTGGGCGGAGTCTGCTCGCTGAGCGGAGTGCTTGTCATTGCCTTGCCGGTGCCTGTCATCGTGTCGAACTTCAGTCGAATATATCATCAAAACCAGAGGGCCGACAAGAGGAAAGCACAAAGGGTAACGTTGACTTGTTTGTACAGAGCGTCTCTTTTGTCGTGTCCCTCAGCACGGCAGCTTTATCACATAGAACGCTGCATTCGCAGCTGCCTTGCTTAGGAGCACACAGAGAGACCGTCCAGTTCTGTTCTAAATGTAGGCGGTATTACTAAAAACGTGCTGTGATTCGCGTTACAATAGCAGCGATTGTTTACGGACAGGCATTGTGAAAATGCAGATTTTCTGACAGAACAGATCGGATGAATATTGCAGTTCTTACTGACGGCAGCGTTCGCATGACACTTTTCAGTGTTAGTGTTGCTGCACGGAATGACCAGGAAGTTCCTGATTTATTGTGACGACAGTAGCCATTATTTTCTCCAGGACAATTGATAATGTTTGCACAACTGTTTGCGATAAAACTACTTCGAGTACGTGAGAGCAATTGGAGGAGAACTTCGACGAAAATGTCACAAGCCTGTGTGTTAAGGAACTGACGTGATTGGCACAGTAACAAACTACAGTGTGTACCTTTCGTCGTGTCTCTGAACACGGCAGCTGTCGTCCCTGAATGTCCCGGCGTGTGCATGCCAACTGTGCGATAAACCTACCGTGCTGCGGGTACGCGATAAAACAGCAAACCTGCAGATATTGTAGTTATGGATGCTGGTGTCATAGACTAGCACTCTGCTACGAACAGATGTTGCACCTTGAGCTTCAATGGGCCACTGACTGCCTCGCTGTGTATTGGTAGAACTGATATTATGCTGGACCCCGGTGAACGACTGTACCCTGGGTAAGCTGCTTCATCTCCACGCTAGCCTTGCGGATAAAGCCTACAGCCTCTGCTACTGCCAGTGCTGGTTTTTTGTTCAATTTAAGAAGCCGAAAGTAAAATTGTGCGCCATTCTGACCGGACGGAAGACAGTGTAACATAATAGTATCAACTCGAACGTAGAAGACACAACTGCATTTCAGCCCATTGTGTTTCTGTTGCTGGTGATGAATATTTAATGACGTGACTTTCTCCTGCAAAACCACCCTCAATGTCAAAGTCGTACTGCTCAGAAAGTTCTGTCACCCTCAGTTCACATGGACCCTACTGCGTGCTGCGTGACTTTAGTACGTCCAGTCCTGATACTGAACCATTCATTCTCCTTTCGGAAGGGTACCTAGCGACCGAGGGCTTTTGCCCAAAATTTAAATTGTCTATGCAACCAGCTGACCGCTTGAATTCTTGTCATGCCGATGAACCGCATTTATGTGCTAACAGCGTTCACCGGTTGATGCTTAGGGTCAAGAACAACCTTCTGTATGTTAGGTTGGGCTATCAGACGCCGATTGAACCGAAAATGACGTGCCTGTGGACCTGAGAGAAACCAGTTTGGCGTTAAGAGACATCTGCTGAATACATACAAAGGCATTCACTGCCCATTCTGCTAGCTAGTGAGCGATCTGGGTGCTGTTTTAAGGTGTGATTTCTGGTGACAGGCAGACGAAATACGCAAACCTGCTGTCTCACATCATGTACAGTACACGGCATTGTGCCCTGCAGCCTTCACTGTACGTCCCGTATGCTTGTAAGCGCTCTGTGCACTGGCATGTGCGCAGTATACTGACATGTGTGCTTTGTACTGACATGTGTGCTTTGTACTGACAAGTGCGCTGTAAACTTCTCCTGCATTTTGTTCTCGATATCGTCATTCCAGGTCTCTTGTTAAAACGTCGCCGAACAAGTTGATTAAGACGACGTTTGTTTATAATTCTGTCAAGTGAAGAGCCGTAGGCCCACACAGTGTGTCTGTCGCACACAGTATTTGCAACACTGTGCTGTATAGCGTTGCACATCATGCAGTGTTAGTAAACAGTGGCACTGCTGCGTATATGTCTGCAAGAATTTAGCTTCACTTCATTAAACATTCCCAGAAGTTTGAACAAGGAAAATCACTTTGTTCGACCGTTTTCCTAGGCTTAAATATTTACTGTTGCAGCAGTCAGACGCCGTGCGCACTGCAGTTCAGCGGAAGGTGTGTGCAGCCAGTAAAGACACCGAATTTACTAACGCGGTGGAATATTAAGAGTGCGAGGGTGATTCAGATGAAAGCCGTAAAAGTGAGAGAAAACAAACATATTGTCTGTGCTGTAGACACAGGCAGTTAATATTATGCGTGTGTTGTGTGCAAATAGGAATGGATTCTTAGGAATCAAATACACATCGTCTTAAAGTGAGAGTATGCGTATATGTTCCCTATTTTTTGTGAAATATGTGTACACGTTTTATCTCCGTATGGTTACTGACCAAGGGCAGTACCGCCCGCAGAGTCGTGAGAATCCCCCGGATGATCATCGGTATTGATAGAAACCTCGAGATTAAGGAGCACAACGTGATGGTAGTACCACATTTGATGCAAACATGTTCGAGGTTTATTACAAGATACACAAAATTAATTGTGTGTACTGTGTTGGTATTCTTTTTATACACATGCAGCACATTTATAAAATTTGTTTCCTGATTGAACCGGTTTGAAGATACAAACTTAAACACAGCCGGAGCGCTGTTGATGAAAAAGGAAATGTTCTCTCATTATGGCATAATTAGACAGTTTTGTTGCTGCAGCAAGCTTTTATGGACTGGAAAGAGCTGCACTTCTGCACCTACTTAGACGAACATCTAACTTAGACGTACCATCACTGGCAGTCATGGAGGTGACTGCCGGTGATGGTTCTTGCACTGTGTTGTTTATCGGCGCGGTCAGTTGCGTCAGTTATAGACGGATACGCATAGAGCGTCGGTGGAACGAAACGGACAGGGAAAACGTGTTTCTACAGTACTTTGTCCACGACAAATCCCCGACTGGCCTGAGGTTGAACCCGAGATCGCGTGGTGACAGTCGGGCTACCAACCGCCTGATCCATGGCATGAATCAGTTCATCAGCAATAGTAGTGACCACCAGCCGGAAGAGCAGTGTAATCATCCACACTCCCCTGTAAACTGACGTGCTGTGTAATCACTGGCCGTCATTATTGGTACTCTCACTTCGTATTACTGGACGCATTCGGTTCTGAATTCTACCACTGTCTGCAAGTCAGCAGTCAAACAGCCTGCTGTGGTCTGTAACGTGACGCCCAACCTCAGTGGACATACATTGTTAGAGTGGAAACGGAATCTGGTGGCACACGGCGAAGCACGGGAGGAGAAGTGAAGGGGAAAGAGGCGAATGGAGTGGGCAGCCAGCAGTCTTGCACTGTATCTGAACACGGTCTATCCAGCATTACTACCGCTGATGCGCACACCTCGGCTGCCAGCAGCCGACTGAACTGACACCCACGCCGATATAAATGGACTCGTCCGTTTCGCTGGAAGACAAAATCTGGTTTCTGCGCGTGTGCCATCACATTCCGTTTTCACTCTACCTTCAACTGGCTGTCGATGAAGTCGTGATGTGATGTTGGGCAGTTCCTACTTGCTCCCCACCACGTCACGAGATTGCAACAGTAACAGAAAGTACATTTCAAGTCACCCAGTCCGAATAACCGCGCGTGTGTGTGTGTGTGTCACCATGATGAAGGCACCGCACGAAGTGACCAGCGTCATATTACTCCTGTTATTTGACGAGTCTGGTCACTCCATATTTTCGGTGTTTAACCCTACTAAATTGCACCACAGTATGTCAGTCAGACAGTGATCATAGGCACGGTACAATACCGGCCCCTAAATCCAATCGTTATGGTTCAGTTACAAGGGAGTTTCATGTACAAATTTGCATATGCTTTTTGTACGTCGTGTATGGACTAATAAAATGCACCTGAGGCTGTGCGGCACACGTACCCATGCCGACCGGTCGGTGACTGCAGATGGACTTGTGCGACTTCAACTTGATATCAGTGCGTATCAACTGCGACGGTCTTCTCCAGAAACCCGCAAGGTCGTTATCGCTACACTCCGTGTAAACAGGCACAAAATTTAGTGTGTGTGCTGTATCTTGTGATAAAAAGAAAGTTGCTGGACTGAATTGGTTGATAAGGTTAATGAATAAATGTCTTTGAAGTAGAAGCAGACTGCAATAAGTTTTTTTGTACACAATAGCAGCGTCTTTTGAAGGACACACATTTATTTAATTTACGACAACTACGAGAAGTTCTGAAAGTCACAGCTCTGTTTGAATCTTCCCGCATCCAATATTACAGCACGGTAAGCTGCAGACAATTGGGTGGGTCTAGCAGTGTGAGCTGATAGACGGACAGACAGACAGACAGCACCTAAGTACAGCGTTCTATCAGTAGTTGTGCCAAAAACTAACTGCAAGGACCGCTTTGTGAACGGAGTCCGTGGAGGATGTAAGGGTTTGTGGGGGTTGCCAGGACAGCTCCTATGCTGAAACACGTGCGGCATACTTCATTTCCAATGGCAGTCCTGTCCGTTGTGACGACTGGGATTTTAGTTCTGCCTTTACCACCTCTACCGTTCGACCCTTGAAGAGGAGACCACCACGCTGTCTCGAAACGTCGGGCACTTATCACCCAATGACGCGAAGCCACATGATGAGGAAGACCTCATTTCTTATAATAACAAAAGTTTTTTTTCCCCCCAAGAGATAACAGTCCGTACGTTACGTGCCGGTACGTAACTGTATCTAGGGACATCCCCTACCTCATTTTGGTCCCTCGTCCTTCACAGTTAACTGTAGACCTAAATACGAGGGCGGCTGATAAGTAATGCACATAGTGAAATATCTAGAAAAACAGACCATGTATTTAAACAAACGAAAGTAGGAAGTAAAGTAGAATATTTTAGCTACAAATTGACATACTTATTTTTCGACATAGTCGCCTTATCGTTCAATACATTTTTCCCAACGTAAAACAAGTTTACGCATGCCGTCAATGAAGAATTCAGGAGTTCTTTGT
>Ga0123355_10011721_pt1 | contig 13537 bp, 4 predicted proteins | sample TergutEmb28metaG_3_FD_89872 | JGI IMG/M metagenome (GOLD analysis project Ga0123355, IMG submission 89872) | Embiratermes neotenicus P1 segment gut microbial communities from Petit-Saut dam, French Guiana - Emb289 P1 | ecosystem: Host-associated > Arthropoda: Insects > Digestive system > Gut ...
CTTGTAACACTGGCGCTTTCCATTAAGCCAATTGTGTACACGCCGCCCCAGGGCTGCCATGTTGAGCCGCCGTCAGCCGAATATTGCGCGTTATTAAGCTCGGGAGGTACAGTATCGGTTACGGTAGTGTTTTGCGCGTCGGAAGGGCCTGCGTTTGAAACTGCCAGCGCATATGTCAGCACATCGCCGGCAGCAACCACTCCGGGGCTTGCTGTTTTAACAATCGAAACATCGGCGCGGGCTTCAATGGGGGTGCTGGCTGAGGCAGTGTTGTTTAAGAGGTTAGGGTCCGCGGTTGAACTGCTGACTGACGCGCTGTTAAGGAGGAGGCCTGACGCAAAATGGTTGACCGTCCCCGTGATAAGCACTGTAGAGGATTGCCCGGACGCCATGTCTGGCAGGGCCATGCCGCCAGGCCATGCGCTCCACGAAGTACCGTCGTCCATACTGTAGGCAGGGCTTTTAATACCGGAAGGCACAATATCCGCCAGCCAGGGGCTTACGGCTGTATCCGGCCCGTTATTGGTAACGATGAGGGTATAGGTAAGCGGGTCCCCTGCAAAGACGGTGCTTTTATTAGCTGTTTTGGTAATTGCAAGGTCGGCGGATATTACCCGCACATTTGTATCATTCGTAACCGTGTTAAAGACGATGGGAATCCCGCCATCCACAGGTGAATAAGAATATGTGATTTGTGCGGAATTAACCGTAGGGTTAGTGGCCGGGATAGAATTCGCAGTTACCGAAAACATAACGGTAAGAATACCGCCCCCAAACACATCAGGAACAGAAAACCCGGTATTGGGATCCGCCACAGGGTCATTTACCCCGTTTATGATTACGCTGCCCGGGACAAACACAAGCCCATCTGGTACTACGTCTTTAAAAGCTATACTGCTTAACGGGCGCGAGTTGGTATTAATTAATGTAATGGTATATTGTGCTGTTTCCCCTACGTTAATTGCCGGGTTATTGACAGATTTAACCGGCGTTATTGTTTGTACAGAAATTTCGTTTAAGGATATATCATCAATAGCAAAGTCGTTTCCGGTAGCCGCAATTCCCATACTAATGAACTGCGTGGTTAACGTTGTATTTTCCAATGAATTGATTGCCGTACCAAGCTGCTGCCACTCTGGTTCGTTAAAATTCATGGAAATAAGATTGTCCAATGACTCGCTGTACAAGATATCCCCGTTTGAGTCAAAGATTCTTACGCCAAGTTGCGGATTTTGCAAACCTGCCTGTTTGCCCAAGTTCAAAATCCAAGCGCTGAATAGATAATAGGTGTTTGGTATAACCGGTATTTCATCCTCGAAAATAACGGCCCCCGGGTTAAACCCGTTAACCACCATCATCCGGCCTGTTTCATTGCCGGCAGTATGGTCGGCTATGCGCCACCATGTACCGGCGGTGTTGCTGTGGGCATTGTTCATGGTGTTTTGAATAGTGTATTGTCCGTCGTTGGGTGTAACGACAGCAGGGTTTGGCTGTACATATATAAAATCGGTATTGATATCGGGGTATGGGTTGGGCGAAGCGCCGGTATTGGCAGTTGTCCCCGGCGCAAAGATTCCGAATGAACCGTTACTTGCTCTGGTTATTAAATTTTCGGGCAAAATGATGATATTATCATCAAGAATAGCCGCAATTGGTGTATATCTAACCGGCCCGTTTAAAAAATTCTGGGTCAGGTTTGCGCCGGACACCGTAATCAAGAAGGTGCTGCGCGTAACACTGTCAATATTTGTTGCCCCCTCAGGCGGATTGACCACATAGCTTATGGGAGGCGCGACACCTACTGCCGGGTCGCCAAGCGCCGCGGCAGTAAAGTCCCCGGGCGTAGCCACCGCAGGTGTGCCAAAGGACTCCACGAGCCGGTAGTCGCCATTGGGTACATTATTAAATGTATAATTGCCGTTTGTATCGGTATAAACCGCAAGCATTACGTTTGTGGTTGTATTTTGCAAAACAATCGGAACGTTAGCGATGCCTGGAAGCGCCGCAGCAAAAGTTCCGGTTCTTGCACTGTCAAATTTGAGCGCGCCTGATACTGCTGGCATACACTCTACCTCCTCAATGAAGCTTAATCAATCGATATGGTAACAATGGCTTCGCCCATAAGCGGATATTCATAGTCAGGAGCAGCCCTAGCAATTATGCCCAACGTGACCAACAAATCCTCACCAAAACTGATAGGTACGTTAAGCGATGCATTGCCGGCTCTTAGAATGGAGTGTGCCGGCAGGTCGACATCAAGGGCGGGCGTAAACGGCGTTAGCGTATCGGTTAGCGGGGTAAAAACAATTGCCGGGTCCAGCGCCGAATAAACAAGAACATATAAAGTGGCATCTATGCCTGGGGCTATAGTAAAACCATCCTTGCAAAAAAATTGCGCCGTTATTCCGGTGATGATCCCGCTTCGCGGCACCCTAATAGCGCACCACTCTGCATCATTATCATCAAAAGCTATTTCCTCTCCAAAGAGTGTTTGTGAATATGCTTGCTGCATAGGCCCCATATAATATGCATTACCTGGGCCGGGAACCACCGGCATCCGCGGCGTAATACCGCCCGTAGGGCTGCTAAAAGGCAGGATTGCCCCTGAGCCAACACCCGGTGGGCCTTGCGGACCGGTTTGGCCTTGCGGCCCCGGTGGTCCAGCCGGGCCTTGTAAACCTGTTTGACCCGTTTCGCCTTGCGGCCCCGTGGGGCCAGTAGGTTCACAAGGCCCGGAAGGCGTAATGGGTCCAGCGGGTGCTATTGGTCCAGAAGGCCCACAAGGCTTGATTGGTCCAAGAGGGACAGAGGGTGAAGTTGGTCCGGTAGGCCCGGAAGGTCCGCAGGGTACGCAAGGTATCCAGGGTGTTCAGGGTCCGGAAGGTCCAGAAGGTCCACAAGGTATTCAAGGCGAAGCAGGTACCGCGGGTAATATTAAAGGTGCTTATGACACCTATGAGGAATTGATCGCCGCTCATCCGGTAGGTAACCCAGGAGATATGTACTATGTCTCACCAAATTTATATATATGGGATGATACAAATACTGCATGGAAAAATATCGGCCAGATAGCTGGTCCTCAAGGCATACAAGGCGAGCAAGGCGAAACTGGCCAAATCGGCCCGCAAGGCCCGCAAGGTATTCAGGGCCCAGAAGGTCCGCAGGGTATCCATGGTGATGTAGGCGCAACAGGCCCAATAGGCCCTCAAGGCCCCGCTGGCGCTCAAGGCCCGGAAGGCCCTATCGGTCCTTCAAACCCCAATGCGACTGACAGCCAGAGACTGGGCGGTCAATTACCGGCATTTTATGCCACCGCTAACGACTTAAATGGAAGAGCCCCCGCGAACGCATCCCTTAACCCGGATACCGCAACAGGTACAAATACGGCGACGGCGGCGGTTTCTACAGCGCCAATTGCCAGCATTTTGCAGACAATCTGGGCCAAAATCCGGCAAGTTGGGAATGCAGTGGACACAAAGACTACTCTCAGCGCAGTCTATCCAGTTGGCTCAATTTACCTGTCTGTTAACAGTGCAAATCCATCAACGCTGTTTGGCGGGACTTGGGTTGCGTGGGGCACAGGCAGAGTTCCTGTAGGTATTAACACGGCTCAAACAGAGTTTAGTACCATTGAAAGAACTGGGGGCTCAATAACACACACGCTGACAGCAAGCGAAATGCCATCGCATCAACATGCTATGTTTTCTGGTGTCAGGGTTGGTACAGGTGTTGTAGGATGGGGCAGTGGAAGTTCATATGATAATGTTCATAAAACGTATAATGCTTCAGACACTTATTGGGCAGAACGGTTTTGGAATACAGCAAATACCGGAAGCGGTACAGCTCATAACAACTTGCAACCGTATATCACATGTTATATGTGGAAACGCACGGCATAGGTGTTTTAGTATGAACAGCGGCCCTGCCGCATTTGCCGATGGAAACAGCACGCAGTTTCTATAGTCGTTTCGATTGAAATTGAGCTTCCGACTGCGCTTGAAAATGCCCAACTGCCGGCATTTTCAAGCTTGCTTCAGCTCATTTCAAAACGAAACGACTATAGTATAAAAAAAACCTGGCAACGCCGTCTCCATAGGCATTGCCAGGTTTTTATTCTTGTTTAGTATACTAATCGCAATGAGTTGGAGCTACTTTATATGTAAAATTCTCGGCTATTCACTGCCGAAATATGAATATATACCATCTCAATGCCTATTCCTCACACATGCTTGCTGCATATATTGATAATAGAGAGCCAAGCATACAGCAAGATAATTTTTGTTCAATTTACTTGTCGTAATTTTAAAGGGTATCCATGATGTTTTCGTTGTCATTTTGATGTCTTCGCTAATTGCGGCCTGTAAATTAGGCCGCTGTTTTATTTGGCTTGGAATTAATAATCCAATTTTTATGTAAAGGAGATTGAGTAATGAGTAGAATACATGACACATCTGATTGCAGGGCGGTAAGTTGCCACGAATGCAGAAAATTTCTATGCAGTTGCTGCTGCCCGCCGCCGCCATGCCCGCCAGGGCCTCCGGGACCTCCAGGGCCAAAAGGCGATCCCGGTCCGCAAGGTCCGGCAGGGATTCCAGGTCCACAAGGCCAAGCAGGAACTCCCGGTCCGCAAGGGGCTCCCGGTCTACAGGGTGAGCCTGGTCCTCAAGGGCCGCAAGGATTTACTGGCCCGCAAGGTCCGCAAGGGGTTACAGGTCAAAGAGGCGACCCCGGTCCGCAGGGTCCGGCTGGAGCGCAGGGCGATGCAGGTCCGCCGGGGCCAAAAGGCGATACCGGCTCACAAGGTCCCCCAGGCCCTCCCGGCCCCAAAGACATACACAATATTACCGATGGCACAACAAGCGGGTCGGTAGTAGGAGCTTACACCGGAGGCGGCTGTGGCGGAACAAATACGGACCCACCCGGCGTCAATGCCGTTCAAATCAACACAAACACCGTTGCAAGCGGGGAAGCGTCACTTGCTATTGGCCATGGTACTGTGGCCAGCGGAACCGCGGCTTTTTCCCAAGGGGAATGCTCCATAGCAAGCGGAATATATTCCGTTGCAGAAGGGTACCATACCGAAGCATCGGGACGTACGTCCCACGCGGAAGGAAGAGGTACAAAAGCGGCAGGCGACTATTCTCACGCAGAAGGATACTACACAACAGCGTCTGGTAACTTGGGGGCTCACGCGGAAGGATATCAAACAACGGCATCCAACGAAGCTTCCCATGCGCAAGGATATAACACTACGGCAGAGGGCAAATATTCCCACGCGGAAGGGTATGGCTCGCTGGCCTCGGGCTTTGCCGCCCATGCCCAGGGCGTTAACACACAGGCAATAGGTTATGCAACTTTCGCGGGCAATACGCAAAATATCGCGCAAAACGACTATCAAACCGTTATCGGGCGACGCAATGCACCTACTGACCCCGCACTTAATCAAACCGCGCTGAGCGATGCTTTTATAATAGGCAACGGCGACAATGATATTAGGCGCAACGCCTTTAGGATAACATTCCAAGGCAATGTCTACAGCGCAACAGGCAGCTACACATCCGGCGCGGATTATGCCGAAATGTTCGAATGGCAGGATGGAAACCCCCACAATGAAGACCGGCGTGGATATTTTGTAACGCTGCAAGACGGGCTTATCCGAAAAGCGGAAAACAGCAGCCAATATATACTTGGCGTAGTATCAGCAACACCGTCTATAGTCGGCGACAGCCATGGTACGGGCTGGCATAATATGCACCTTCGTGATGACTTTGGTGCGGTTATTTACGGTTTGGATGAAAAAGGGATTAAACTCAGCCCTGTGCTTAACCCAGACTATGACCCGACAAGGCTTTACACCCCGCGCAACGAGCGTAAGGAATGGGCTGCAATCGGCATGATGGGCAAACTGATTGTTCGCGATGATGGTACATGCAAACCAAACGGGTTTTGTACCGTGGCTACAGGTGGCATGGCAACCACAAGTCAAGCTGGCTATATAGTAATGGAAAGGATTAGCGAGAGCTTAATCCGTATTGTAATACTGTAATATAAGGATATTATGTTTTGCATCAGTTGCTAGTCGCAAAGAAAAAACTCGGTAATATAGTAGTTTCGATTGAAATTGAGCTTGCGATTGCGCTTGAAAATGCCCAACTGCCGGCATTTTCAAGCTTGCTTCAGCTCATTTCAAGACGAAACGACTATATTACCGAGTTTTTTGTGTTAAATTTTACGCCTCAAGCCTTTACACTTTCTTTTTTAGTACAAACAACAGCAATACTGCTCCGGCAAATAGAACTGTACCCCCTGCGATATAAGGCATTATTGTACCGCTGCCGCCTGAAAGGGGGAGCTGGCTCTGCGGCAAGTTACCAACATACCAGTGGCCGTAGTCATCACAGCTATTATCATTGCAAATGATATATTGGAAATTTGGCATTGATAAGCCACCAACGGTTACTATCCTAAAACCACTCTCACTGGCATCATCAACCTCAAGCCGCCACTGGCCGAAAGGTATTTGGAACCCGGCCGGTGCAAGAGCCTCCACTAGCTGATACGTGTAACCGGGAATCATTAAAAATGACATAGGTTGGTCAAAACTGCCGGGACTTTGGTTTACAGGCAGCGGTACATCAACCCAAGGATAGCTGGGTACCCCGTTTGAGTCCAGTATCACAAGCCCGTCGCTGCCAGTACCCAAAGGCGTTGACAGCTCCCCTGTGGGTACATTGGAACGGAAAAGCATAAAGCGCGCGCCGGGCAGCAGGAAGTCTTTGGCATTTGATAAGTCCTGAGTGTTGAAGATTCTATGGTCGGCCTTGTGGAAAGTAAAGTACACACCGTTTTGGTTGCCTACATACCAGATATAACCGCCGTCTTCGCATTCCATGTTCACAAAGGGCAAATTGCCGCTATGTTCGTATATCCAATCCACGATATTATTAACCAGGCAAAACCGCAGTATCCAGTAGCCTGTGGGAGTGGCAAAACCTTCGGGAGCCTCCACTTCACGTAGTCTATAACGCTGTGTGATTATCATATCCTGAAGAATCACACGGCCATTGGTATCACTGGTTATTTCGCTTACAAAATCCCAGTCATTCTCCTCTTCATTCCACATATGCAGGTGGAACCGGGCGTTGTACAGAAACGCTACATCGTTTAAATCCACTTCCGCGCCATCATACTCGGGATAGACGGCCATGTCGGTTTTGAAAAACTCAAAGTCGATGATGATAATCTCGTAGCGGGCTTGCACAATAATCCTTGAGTTGCCGTCCCTGCGGAATTGTCCGGCGGCGGTGTCGCATATTACCATGTCTTCGGTAAAAGTTACCCATTCATATTCACCGGTTGCTTCGTTTTGGATTTGCACTTCCCAGTGGGTAAAATTATAACCGGGCCTATGGGCTGTGGGCATACCCGGCGTGTTGTTCGCGACCGTACCGGTTTCGCGCACGGGATATGTCACGCTTGGCAAGCCGTTTACCATGCCGCCGTCCGGGTCAAAGTGAAGGTCAACAAGCCACTGTGCGTAGAACGTTTGGCCTTCCCTTACCGCGTTGTTTATATTAAACAATCTGCCGTTACCGTCTATATCTATAGGGACGGTGCTCCACAAATAATCCGTGGTGCCTTCGTGCGTTGCGGGGCGCCAGCCTGTGCGTATTAGCCCGGCCGGCAAATGCCCGCGGTTTATAAACGCGTCAATCCGCTGGTTTACTTCCACCATAACCGAATCCTGAGGTGCGTGCTCTGTGGCACGCATTATGCCGCCGGCCGCGTCAAATGTAAGGGTGCCGTACCATATGGCGTAAACATTCATAATCATGGGAATGATGGTGCCGTTGTCTACGGTAAGGCCCTGGCCGTCACGTTGCAGGTTCCAGGAATCGAAACGGTGACCGGGCCACCCGTTTTCGATATCCGCCCTGGGGGGCAGGCCCAGTGTTATGCCATCGTAGGGGCTGACGGTTGTACTCATCGCGCTGCCAAGCTGTGACACCTGCCGCATTCTGTGCACGGGCGGTATCGCGGATTCGGGCATACCTTGCGGGCCTAAAAAGTGCAGGAAGGTAGACCACTGAGCAAAGACCGTTATATTCGTATCCACAGGCGTTTCTGTGGTAAAGGGCATCCCGCTGCCGTTACGGGCAAAGTTATAGCCCACAATGGTGCCGTCTTGGAAGTGATTCCATATTGCCGGATACGACATGCCATTTCCCCATAATGTGCTGCCAAGGGGGATATCGTGGAACATTGTTTCATCTGATGTGGACGCAAAGAAACTTCTGTTATTGTTAAAAGTAACCCGCACCACCCACTGGGCATAGATGGTCATGTTGTCGTTAACACGAGTTGAGTCGAGGAAGAACGGCCCGCCGCCGCTTCCCGTTGTACACCAAAACTGTGTCGCTGTTCGGCGTTGTATGCCGGTCCTGCTTGTACGTACCAGTATACTGCTCCCGCTAGACACTGTTGGGCTGGCAAAGTCGTTAACCGTCGGGTGACCCGCCGGCCTTGCAAGAGTGGTACTGCCGCTGGCGAGATTTATGCCGGCACCCATAGACGAAGGGCTCCAAATACTGCGCATTTCGGCAAAATTGCGGTTTCTTGCCATCATAATATGATGGCTCACGCCCGCCGGCCCGGCAGGGAAGGGGGTTGATATGACACCGCCGTTTGGGTTGACGGTTAAGATGACATACGGCTCCCAATGGGCGTAAACGGTCCTGGTTTCGTTAACAACAGTGTCGGCGCGGAACCGGTCTGCCTCCAGGTTTGGGGGAGTTAAATTACTGGCCGGGCCATTGGGCGTATTAAACCATCCCATGAAAATATATCCTTCGTTACCGATAGGGAACTGGGGCATACGTGCGCCCGTAACAGTACCGCCTACAGATAACCTCACAGAGCGAACGCCGGTTTCTCCACCCGGAGGTATAGGTGAGCCTTGCTGCGGCCACCAGCGCCCGCCGCCGTTAAGGTCGAAATGTACATACACCTGTTCATGGGTTTCAGGTGGTATATCAAGAATTGGCAGCCACCGGGCAAATACTTCCCGGTTTTGAGTAACATTATGGTCAAGGGTAAACTGGTATGCATCTCCAAACCCGTGAGCAGCTTCTTGGCCAATGGCAACATGTGGGGGAATAGGGTGGCTCCACCAACCTACAAATACATGATTGGCCCGTGTCGGATTTAAAGGGAAATCTTGGTTAACTGTGTTGCTGGGTAAATGGCCGTTGTTGCGGATTGTACCGCCGGGGTAGCCGCCGTAATCGTCGCACCATCGCGCGGGGATATCACGGTAATAATTGTTGCCGTTGCGGGTGCCGCCGTTTGTTTGAAACGTTACCCTAAATACCCAGTTTGGATATACGGTTATGTCTTCAAAAACCAAGGTTTGTGCCAAGCCTTCGCCGGCGGCGGTATTCGCGCTTAACGGAACGGTGCTTGCTATACCGCCAAATACATTACTTGTACTGTGGTTCCAACCGGCTAAAGACCACCATCCTGTACCGCCGTTATCCGCGCCGAAGCGCTCCGTCCACCAGCCTTGCACCGTCATAGGTACGGGGTGGTTGCGTACTACATTGGGGGCTGACCTTGCCCAGGCTACGCCTTCATTGAGGCGCCTGCCTATTGGCATGAGGTGATTAGTGGAAGCGTTGACACTGGAGCCGTGCCAGACCTCACGGCTGGTTTGCTGGGTACCCATACCTGCGGGAGCCAGTTCGCCATGAAGCATGTCGAAAGTGACGGTCAGTGGTGTTTCCGGCTCCCACTGGGCAAATAGCAGCAGTTGGCGGTCAACAATCGTTGTTTCCGGGCAAAACAGCCCCACAATTTGGCCGTTAGCGGTGCCGTCGTCTGTGTAAGCCCACCCGGCAAACCTATACCTGCTGGGATGGGTTGGGTTGTTTGGCCATGTTATATTGGGGGTTGCCCATGCAAGCACGTTATGCTCGGTCACGGTTCTGCCGGTGGCAACAATACGGTGCCTAAACCCAGTTGCCGTGTCTAAGTTTGTGTTAGGCAAATCCACGCCGTTGCCGTGGAAATCTATACGGTGGCCCCACTGGGCATATACGGGGAACGGCGCTTGGTCATGAGGGATGGTGCTGGCGGCTGTAAAATGAATGCCGGTGGCCGCCGCGCTATTGTTTGTCCACGGGGGTATAACATTACCGCTTTGGTTGCGTGTCCAAGCCAAAAATATATGCCCGACCCTGGCCGGTACAGGCGGCAACGTACCCTGCGGGAACTCTCTGACCGTGTTAGGGTCTGATTCGCCTACATGTACCCCGCCATTGGTATGGAAAGTTACATTTAAAGGTGCCCATCTGGCAAAAAGCTCGTAGCTGTCTGTGATTGGTGTGGCTGCGTCTACCCGCTTGTCGTAGCTGCCGCTTGCGTCACGGGTATACCAGCCCTGGAAGCCCCAGCCGGGACGGTTTGGGTTATTGGGCCATGTCACGGTATTTGGAAAAGCGGTGGTTGTCCAAACAAAGGCGTTGTGCTGGGCGACATTTCTGCCGTTGGCAATAATACGCGGGCCGTAGCCTATTGTTGAGGTAAGAGTTGGGTTGGGCAGACTCCAGCCGTTGCCGTTAAAGGTTATGGTATGGCCCCATTGTGCGTATACCATAAAGGGCGACTCGCCGGCAGTAATTGTGCTGGAGCTTGTGGTAGAGGTATGAGGGATAAAACGTATGCCTGAGCTTACGCCCATACTGGTGCCTGTGCCGTCTGGCGTCCTGGTCCAGGCCAAAAATACACGGCTGCCCCATGTAGGGTTAGCCGGCCAACTTGATAACCCAATGCTGCCGCCGGCAAATGTTTGGATTTCCGCAAAGTCCGACGAATTGGTAGCGCCCCCGTCGTTTACGTTAAATACTACATACATTGGCGTAGTATCCGGTTCCCACCGGGCAAACAGCGTTACATTTCCCGTGTTGGGGTCAACAAAGGCAGGGATAATTGGCGTATGAGCGTCAACTCTTTGGACATAGCTGCCGTTTGAATCCCGGACATACCAGCCCGCGAAAATAAAGCCTGCGCGGGACGGGTTATTGGCCCAAACAGACGTGGAAGTCCAGAATAATTGATTGTTTTGTTGGTTGCTTAAGCCTGTCCGCACAACGCGTGGGCCGCTGTTTGTATTGATAACGCCGCCATTAGGGTCAAATTGCAGCAGATGGCCCCACTGGGCATAAACGGTAAACGGCGACATAGCCAAGGCGATAGTACTGGTACCCGTGAATTGTATACCTGTAGCGGCGCTGGTATTAGCTGTCCACGGAGGGATGACGGTACCGTCGGGGGTTCTTGTCCATGTCATAAAATGATAGCCGTTTCTGACAGGGATAGCCGGCATATTGGCGATGCCGACCATGCCGTTTACAACACGGCGGGTCTCAAATTGGGAAGGCTGTGTCCCGTCTTGCGGGTCAAACACTATCTCGCCGCTTTCCCAACGGGCATACAGGTCTAAATCCGCTGTCCATACCATGCTTGGGTCAAAGACAAATTCTTGGCCATAGTTGCCATAAATATCCTTTGTATACCATCCCAAAAATTCATGGCCCACCATCACCGGGTTGGGTGGCCAGGTGGCATTTAACCAGGTACGAGTATTGGATTGGGCAAAGGTTGTACCGGGCAGAACAAAACGCTGGGTATTGTCCGCGGCCAGATTGATACCGTTGCCGTTAAACCGCACACGGTGGCCCCATTGGCCAAAAGCCGTAGCAAGCTGCGCAACCGGGAAAGTGGTGCTTGCGTTTACCAACTCACGAGTGTTGGTACCGGCACCGGTAAGAAGGCCTTCTTCGGTTCTGGTCCAGGCTATAAAATGCAGCCCGTCTCCACGGGGGGAAGCCGGGTTTTGCGGGAAAATACCCTCAATAGCGCCGTTTGCGGCGGAGCTAATAGTGCGCCATTCAAAATCATCAGGATGGGTAATGCCGTCTCTTGGGTCGAAAATGATGCGCCGCGTTACCCATCTGGCATGGAGATTTAGGTTGCCGTTAATTGGGGTATCGGCATCTATCCGCTCATCGAAGTTGCCGCTGCCGTCCAATGTGTACCAGCCCAAAAAGCTTACCAATGTCGTGTTGGGCGGAGATGGCCACGCAATGCCGGATAGGGTCCATAACAAGGCGTTTGACTGGTTAAAAGACATGCCTGCATATACGCGGCGGGGGTCTGACCCAAGCGCGCCGGCACCCGGGGATAACGAGTTTAACTCGCAGTGGAAGTCAACTTGCCAGCCGTATCGTGCCGTAACCGTGAGAGGCGACTCTATCGCGTGTATCCAGCTTGAACCTGTAAACGCCGTGTATTCAAAAACACCGTCACTGCCGGCCGAGCCCCAGGGGCTTGGGGGCCGGACCCAGTTCATAAAGCTGCGGCCGTCGGCTAAGGGAGGCGGGATAGGTATGTTTTCCGTGCCGACCGTACCGTTCCATATCATCTCACGCATTTCGAAGTTATCCGGGGTTGTGATGCCGTCGTTGGGGTCGAAATAAACCCTCAAGGCTTCCCAACGGGCATGAAGATGTACATCCCGGTTAAAAATTGCGTTGGTGTCAAAGGGGTGTTCCTCACCTTCTTCGAACCAACCGGCAAACATAAAACCGCGCCTAACCGGGATATTGGGCCATTGGGTGGTTACCCAGGTACGAGTATTTGTCTGCGTAAATGTTGTGCCGGGTAACACAAATCGGGGTTCGTATCCGGCCGGTAAATTATGCCCGCCGCCGTCAAAAGTCACCTGATGTCCCCATTGGGCAAACACTGTGGCCGGTGATTGCGCGATGGTGAAGGCGGTAGTGCCGGTAACAAGTTGCCCCACCCCCAGACCTTCCAATGTTCTGGTCCAGGCGATAAAGTGCAGGCTGTCTGGGTGATGGGGGTTAAAAGGCATGTTGTCGTTGCCAACGCTTGCGTTTGCGGCGGTACCAAGCGGCCGCCATTCGAAATATTCCGGTGTTGTAATGCCATCGTTGGGGTTAAATATAACCCGCCGGGATACCCCACGCGCATACAGTACGGTGTCTTGGTGGATGGGGGTATCGGCGTCGAAGCGTCGATCGTATTCGCCGTTTATGTTGCGGGTATACCAGCCGATAAAGCTTCGGGTATCGTTATTGGCTGGGTCTGCGGGCCAGGCCACGGCATTTGTCCAAACCAGGCTGTTTGATTGGGCGGCAGACCTGCCTGCGGAGTAAATACGGTCAGCCGGGGTTGTGCCTGCAAAACCATTAAGGTCAAAACTTACCTGGTGTCCCCATTGGCCGAAAACGGTAAACGGGGACTCCCCAGCCGCGATGATACTATCTTCGTTAAACATAATGCCTGAAGTGGTGCCGGTAGCTGCGCCGCTGCCGTCGTGGGTTCTGGCCCAGGCCATAAAGTGGTGCCCGTAAAATGTGGGGTCATAAGGCCAGTTTGCGGCACCGATATTACCTGCGGGAAGTGTGTCAACATGTTCAAATTCCGACTCAGGGGTGCCGTTTTGCGGGTTGAA
>Ga0123355_10011723_pt1 | contig 13537 bp, 6 predicted proteins | sample TergutEmb28metaG_3_FD_89872 | JGI IMG/M metagenome (GOLD analysis project Ga0123355, IMG submission 89872) | Embiratermes neotenicus P1 segment gut microbial communities from Petit-Saut dam, French Guiana - Emb289 P1 | ecosystem: Host-associated > Arthropoda: Insects > Digestive system > Gut ...
AAAAAAAAAAAAAAAAAAAAAGAAAAAAAAAAAAAAAAAAAAAAAAAAAAAAAAAAAAAAAAAATACAAGTCGGAAGATAGATCTGTTGTTCACGACTTGTAAAACAGTGAACAACAGGCGTATAGGAACAATGGATCAGTAGCAAGTGTGGCCTGAACGGGTCACGATATGGTCCATATTACTGATGTGATGTGATATGCGCATCGCAGTGAATATTAACAGTACGTGCAGTGGGATGTGACGTCTTGTAGTTTGGTAGACTGGCACCAACGTTTCTCTTTCTACCCGAAGACAGATGGAGGAGGTTCCTTCCAAAGCAAAGACAAACACCTTGCGTAGTTTAGACCAGTGTTGAATTCCGCACCCACGCACAGATGTAAAGTCCACAACCTACGCGTTAGTAGTTTATGCCGAATGCACGTAATGTCAGATGGGCTTACGTCACAAAAAGTCACCTGCCTTGAGTGGCATTAAGAGACAAAAATTAAAGGGCAAATAGTAACATAATGATTCACAATTGACAGTAAACATTTCAAACATTCGTAGAATATGAAACAGAATCCCTGTTTTCATGAATGCAATCCTTGACGGAATTGAAAACAAATAATCACATCACACTCTCGGCCTAAATATGACTTGTGATAAACATTTGCATGTTTTCTTGCTCTGCTGTAATGCTTGCCTTATTAGGAGATGAAGGTCACACACAACACGAGTCTCAGCCATTTTGCAACCTGTATGCCTCCTCGCCTACGTAACACTTCTGTATGAACACCTTGGTACTGCAACACGAGAATCTTTAGAATTGCGAGCGTCAGGTTCCTTTGCCCTGCCAATGTTTTAAGCTTAAATAAAGATTTTATAAGAAAGGAAGAACTAGACTCATTCACATTTTTTTTGTTGATTGTTAGATATGATATAAATCCCTCGTCCTGTCATTTAAGGCCAATAATACACCACGAGCTGAATTATGCAAGGCGAAGCACTACACTTTATTGTTATTTATTGTGGATATAATCCTATGGTCGTGATACGAATCACACTTCGTTAAAAACGAAGTATAAGTGTGACATAAAATGACTAAGTTGCAGCTGACATAATGCGAAAACAACTGAAAGCAGCCTAAGATGCGACTTAAACAATTTCGAATAAAGATAATCATTTAATTTTAACCGAGTTTTTGAATTACAAACAGTAGCCTTTTAAAGTTCCGCTTTGTCTTTCATCTGCCCGAATTCAGTAATCCCGTATTAAGGGGAAATAATTCTGAACACGTAGTATAGTCAGAACCCGTAAAAAATTAACTCATTAAATTGGTTTCATGTTTAGGTTGAGAAATATTGGCGACAAATTGATATTAAGGTCTGGGATTCGACGACATTATGTATGTAAACACACATTATACGAAACAAACAAAGAATTCCACAATATATGTAGCCAACGAGTACTTCGTGTTAAGCACAATTTCTTTACATAATATAGTCGTAAAGTTTTCGTGACGATAACGGACGTCATTAATATGCCGCTTATTGTGACAATTTTTATACACTTTTTCAACCATTATTTTAGGTTAAAATTATCAGTTTACCCGTGGAAAGGAATAATATGTTGTAAACAAAATGTGACAATGTGTATGAGGATTAAGGAGGCAGGATGCACAGTCCAGCCTTCACTCAAAGCTCAGATTCACACATAGAACCCGATTTTCACATACTAAGGCTTGATGACCAACTCGTGACAGTAAAACCATTCGGCGTGGTGTGGAGGAAATGTCAGTAACCAAATAAAAGAACCATGTTATAACGATAGCGGGCCTACGTCTGGTATTGAGGACATGACGCTGACTGAAAGACGCCGAGTCACTTGTATATAACGTTAATTCTGGTGGTAAGGGAAGGTCGATATTTGAATAAAGGTCCGGCTCGTCTCAGTCTAAGACATCTATGTTTACCTGTTCATGTCTTCTTCCTCCCCTGGGTGACTGCCTCTGCGGTGTCCGTTCTGTCTGTATTGCCTTTTGCTAGATTTGACGGGTGTGACGCCATCATACTCCCTTTCGCGCCCATAGATACTGCCCCCGAAAGGATCCTCTCCCAGATAGAACCTCTGCACCACAGGCGACGTTCCTCTCCGATGGTAGTCCATGCTACCAGCCTGTTCGACGTTTGTCTCTTGTCCTGTCTTCGTGGTACGCTCCCGTCTCTCAGTCTCGCCTCTACCAGCTCTGGTCGCTCGTGGTGGAGCGACCGGTTGACTTTCCCCGCCTTCGGCTTCCGCAGCGCCTCGCTCGGCCTCGGTTGGGGACCCGCCCCCGCGGCGTCCCACTCGCGACGACTTGTCGGGCCCCACCACGGAAGGAATGTTGCTGTCAATGACGTGATACTGCTGATAGGTGGAGCTGGTGTGTTGGTGATGCGGAGAAGGCGACCGAGACAATCTCTTACTGCGACGTTTGTTTTTCCTTTCGGAACTCGATGATCGGAATTTGTCGACAAGTTTTCGGAAGGATTCGCCTATTATAGACGTGGCGCTCTGTCCAGGGGATTTGGAACGTTGGCGGTTAGGTGGGGGAGGGATATCGGCTGCGAAACGCGTCCGTTGATATACCTTTTTGCTCGGAGGAGGGGTAATTCTTGTCTCTGGTGGCTGATCCAACGGTGGGGACGGGGACGGTGACGGCGACGGGGATTGAGACAAGGTCCTGTGGGCATGCTGAGCCGGGGGCGACTCCCTTCGGTTTTGTTTCTGCCGCGTGTCCACCTCGTGCTGCTCCTGCGACATCCCACCATTTTGTGTGAAACAATGTGCGAACATGACAGTATGTTTAATACAAATGTAAAACATTCCCAGAGTTAAACTGACAGTTTCAAACCAGGTAGGGCTTTTATGAACTCAGAAATTGATACAAACAATTAAAACAATTTTGATGTCTTGCATTCCGCTGTGTTATCTCTATTAACGAAACGTACTATTAATAAGGTAAAACATGTTGCTAGATGTCACGTAAGAATAACTTACAAATAAAGACATGTGTTTGGCGGTATAAGAGTATCATTTGTTAATACGATAATTCTAATATTGTGCTTTTATCTCTGTCTTAGTTTTCGAAGTTGCGTTTTAAAACGGGGTTTCTCAAAACTTTATGTGCATTTCCCGTTTTTCAATCAGAGAAAAATTCCGTGCATATGGCAAACGCTCTCTACATCATTCTGCCCAATCACTGATTCCTTCACAGACGGTACGATTCGGGACACAAGGTAAAAGTGGCCCGGTTGCATGTACGCATTTGACAGGCCGGTCTGTGAAGGGAAGTTTTAACGGAAGTAAACCAGTTTAGTTTGACATAACTAATGACTCTTTTTAACAACACTGTTTATAGACGTTACCTAGTAAGAGGATCGTGAATGGTGAGTAAAAACAGGCTGTGGACAGGCGGTCTGGTTATATGAGTAAGGTACGTCACCTTCAATTTGAATTATTGCCTGCTGACCAATTACGGCCACATTTCCATTTCGCCACACGCTGTCTGAATTCCGAAACTGAAAGTGACTGGCCAAATCATTAATTAATCCGAACGTTCAGGACCTTTACTGGAAAGTAAACTTTTCAAAAGATAAAGGAATTGCATGTTTTTATGGAACTTGATGGTTTTGTATAGTATTCACAAAATCCTTTCATTGAATTCTACCCAACGCCAGTTAAATTCAAACCTCGCCTATAAATACTTAAATTTTAACATCTGAATAGCGTCATTTAATGCCCAAAGAATCAACCTTCAGTCGAAGTACACTCACATCTTCGGAAACGTTATGGCATCTCGTATGTGGTAGCTGTGGCGAATGTCTTCTGTCATCTTCATCGTGACAGGTAGTCGCTTTCGTCTCACTGAACACGTACTCGTTTCGCGAAGATGTACCCTGAAGGTAGGGCGATGGAGCCCTCTCCATGCTCGAGTATCCGTTAGGAGACTCCCTTGTCACTTCAGGCCGATTGCTGGCGTTGTAACTGTGATACGGAGACGATCTGTCTGAAGTCTTTTGGTAAAAAGGTGAACGCCTTCCGTTATTCTGTTTGTACTGCGATGAGGCTTTGCTTTCCATTTTTAAGAAATTGCTGCTCTCGTTCGCTGCTGTCCTGTTGATACTGTGCTGTGACGATGATTGGTATGGCGCAGATCTGTCAGAGATGTGACTTGTAACTGGATGTGATGATATTCTGTCAAGATGATTTTTGCTGTTGTGTGGTGATGATATTTCTGTCCTGGTACTTCGATTAAACATGTTATTTGGACCAGAAGGGAGCACCTGAACTCGGTCAGGACGTTGAGGAGTGACAGATGTGAGAGTCCTGTCCTCTTTAACGTCATTGCAACGCTCTGACCACTCCGTTACTCCCTGGAAGAATCCATTTGCACGAGCAGTGTCTGGTGACGACACGAATACCTTGGAAGATGTGTTTACTGTGGCAGTGTAAGCATTTGGGGACGTTGAAGACACTGGGTTCACCACTTGTGTTGATGCGGTCCTGTTACTGTTGATGGGTCGCGACGTCATAGTCACGTTGATGTAACTAGTGCTCCCGCCTGGATGTACCGAAGGCAGATCATCTTCATCAAGCGAATCTTTAGAAGAACGAGATTCGCTCCCAAAATGATGTTCCAACCACTTGGAAGTTTCAACTTTCCTTGTTTCCTCTTCTTGATCAAAATCTAAAGGTTTTTTTGTCAGGGCATCTTTACGGTCCACCGGAAGTGAGCCAACACCCAGAGGATCTCCAGTTGAACGGATTCCTTTGGTGTGGTGAGACTTCGTAGCCTGTCTCCTCATTCTTCTGATTCGTGTTGACAAACTGTCCCATTCCTGATGATCCGTCATATCTGAAGGATTCCCGTGGCGTTCTCCTTCAATGTTTTCTGCTACGTATCTCATTTCTTCACCGATTTTGACGCCATCGGCTATATATTCGACTAGGTCCTGATCCTTAGTTTTGGCAAAACGATGAGAGCTCTCGCGTCGGGTTTCTTCCTCTTCGCTGTGACCTCCTTTCTCGTCATCGGGCTCTTCTTTGTTTCGGACCTCTTCGTGTTCTGTGGTCCGCCGTGTTTCAGTCACCAGGCGTCCGTCCTTTTGCAGCTGGCACTGCTCCTCCGTGTCCTCAGTGTCAACGACCTTGTGACTCCTACTGGACTGGTGAACCACTTTAGGAGTGGAGCTCACAACGTCCTTACTCTCGTCATGTTGAGTACTTTCAGTTAGAATTGCTTGCCGCACGTCCCGTTGGTTCTGGACCGCTGTCTGGTACGCCTACAACAATTAATGCTAAGTAAATACTCAGGCATGTCAAATATAGGGCTAATTCATCAAATATTTTAGACCTACTACATGTAAAACTGCGGTAGCACAGTGGTTAAGGTGCTGCGCCACAAATCGGAAGGTCACTGTTTAGATTCCAGATGGTGTTATTGGAATTTTTCATTCACATAATCCTTCCGTTTGCACTATGGCCCTGGGGTCGACTCAGCCTCTAACAGAAATGAGTACCAGGAGTATTTCCTGGGGGTAAAAAGCGGCCGGTGCGTAAGGCTGACAACCTTACCACCATCCTGTGCCATTGTCACGTAATCTGGAAACCTTAGCTTTCTGGAGCCCTCTGGGCACCTCGGGCCTGTAATGGGACTGATTTATCTTTTACATCTAAAACTAATTGCCTTACTTCGTGCATTACCTAACTTCCTGACTATCTAACTACTATTCAACAGACTAAGCGAGCGAATAATGAGCTGATTTAGTGTATTAAATGCCTAATTAACCAGTGGCCGAATAATTAATTAATTGGCTGGCTAGTAGAATCAGCATAAGCCTATCGTGTGGAAATAGAAACGTACCTATTAAGTGCCACTCAATAATAAATAGCTCAAGAGACTCAAAAATTTTACTTAAAGTAATTTAGATAGCTGAAAATGGAACGACTTGGGTTAGATAGCTGGCAGCGTGTGGTGTGTCAGCATGTTGCAAAGGGGAGTCATCCATGTAAGTAACAGCTGTGGGCAGAGAGCCTGTGCCTCTGAATCCATGTCCATTACTATTTGATCAATCAACAGACTGTCCATCTGAACACGCTGTTTATGTGCTAGGATCCTCACCCAGTCCCAGTCGATAGTGCACGACAGTAACGTTCTCAGATGCAACTTCTTCGCAAAACCCAACGAAGGGCCGGCGGCCTTGGGACTAGAGATAGAAGAGGCTAGATGCATATCGCAAAGTAACCGATTAGCTAACCAGCTCAACCTGCTCCCATCATACTTGCTGACTCCTAGACTGATTATGTAGCTGGCAGAATACCTAGCAGACTGACTGCCTGTTACTTCTGACTGAGCAGTACTATCGTAGTATCGGACTGACAGCTAGATATCTGTCTCTACTTCACAGAGGTTTACCTCGCAGTGTTGTTGCTACGACATAAGCAAATGTATTACAGACATATTTTAGTGTATTTTAAATGCCATACATTCCTACATTCCTTCAGTGCATGTATTAATTGTATGCGCACGGTGCTTGCTTGTTCCTGTAATAAAATTGCTTTACAATTACATAGACTGCACTAGATCTACATGAGAAAGTAGAATTATTGCTAAAGGCGGATTGTAAAGACTGCGGAAGGTAGAAGGATTGAAAATGTTAGATAGGAAGGTATGTGGAATGTAGAATGATTGCGAATGGTATAATGGAAAGTGTGAGGAAAGTAGAGTGATTGCGAATGGAAGATTGGAAGTACCAGGAAGGAAGCTGTCTCAGCCCACTTAACGATAATATGCAGTATTTGCGTAAATAGAGATTCATAACGTAATTACTGTAACAAAAGAAAAATTATGAAAACTATGTTTAATTAACAATTTCACGAACTTGCAAATTATTTTGTTGTTTGATTGAAAGTTTTAACATATTTTCACTGTTTAACAAAGTGTCTTCAAAATTAAGTTTTCACACGATAGCTAATATGCAAATTATTTTAAGGATCTGCAGTGGTAATGAATGAGGTTTGACCCCTGAGGAAAAAAAGTGTGATCAATAAAAATGCTGGGTTTGGTTAAATTGTATTATTTTAATATACTCTATTGAAATGGTCTAAAGCGTGTCACTTGATAATACAACGACATGTTTCCTAGTCACACAATGTAATGTTCACGTCTCCTCGTCACCTTATTCTCGTTCTTCTCAATTTCTTTCTCTTTTTATCATCCGTGAATATTTTAGTTCCATCCACACCTCTATCTTGAAAGTAACTTCTATCCTTCGTAAATGGGAAGGTAAAATTGTCCCTATGCCAAAGAATCACAGCACAAAGTTGTAATGGGGACAAAGCTCCACGATTTTTCGTAGTAACATTAGACGAAAATGAGTGGTTAATTTCACCTCCGATGAAAGAGTTCATGATGTCAATCAAGGGGGCTGGGAGGGCTTCGTAGTCTGAACCCAGTATCGAAGGAAAAGTCTCTGCCAGTACTAAGACTCGAATGTCGGTCGTCTGACACGCAGAAAGTCACCCTACTCTCTGAACTGTTGCTTTGTAACATAAGTTCCGTTGGCATTGCTCTTTATCACGAGGCTTGTCTCATATCCAGTCTGTCATCCTAACAATGGTACGAGTAGATTTTGGTAATCTTCTCTCGACTAGTGTTACACAGTAATTATATGTGTGGTTTAACTGGAGGTTCTATGATTGAACACTGCGCTTGTATTTAGGAACATTCCTCAGTCTAGTCATGATTTTTGTACTTCAGTTGTGAAACCGCAGTTCATATGTTGGAATTCTGTATCAAACACAAATAATTATACCAAGAAGGCATTCCCAAATCGAAAGAAGGTGAGAATCGTTTTCAGGGCGGGTGTTGCTTATATGTTGGTTTGCTGGATTTTTACTGTGTAGAATAACTTGTTCGTTCAGACTCCGACTTACACCTGGAAGAAATTTAGTCACATTGAAGGCGGAGGCAGCAAGGTCCTTCGAAGCACCGGAACGCACCCGTTATACCCACGATGTAAAACCACATAAGACAGTAATTTGAACGTGAGAATCGCTAAGATTTCAGGTGCAGCACAGATATTATAGCAACGAATTAGGCAGGCGTTGCCACCATCGCCACTACCAGAAAGCAACATTTTCAACGCGCATTCCTCACTGTCACGTTCCTGTTAAACGGTGTGAAGTAGTAAGGTCATGCTAGACTTGTTCCTTTCATTTAGTAGGAAATTGCGCTTAGAATATTGGTCGATGGATTACGGCAAGGGAGCTGTAATAACGTTAAGGTGGGAAGTGGGTGAAAATGGTTCCTGATAGTATTCGATGACGGTCTTTGAGACAAGAGGTGTTACTTCGTCTGGGGGTTTCTGCGTCAGAGTTACACAGTGCATAAAATGTGGGAACTCCATCTGGATGAAGGTAAAGGTAAATTTGTCCCATTGTACGTCGTAAAAGTATGGCGAAGTGGAGATATAGCTCATGAAATGCGAAAAATAAGGTTATCTACAAACAAAATACACAGGGAATTATGTAGGTGATAATACGTCGAATTAAGCAATGGGAATGCAGAATGCTAATTTTACTTGTTGGGTACGCTTCACAAGCTGTTGTCGGAGTGACATTTGTTACGGTACGATGCTGTAGCACATGCAGGTAACTGATAGTCTTACAGTTGGGTGTTTTTGTACAAATATGGGAGGAAAAGGTCGTGAAATGTTTCCGGTGCCATGCCGGTATCTTGAGACTAAAGTCTTGAGTTTGAATAATGAATCCCAGGCCGGGATTCCAAATAAGTGTCAAGGGTTTGGCGTTTCGTCGTTGATGCAAGGATTCTATGTAAACATTATAGCCTAAACAGCGTTAGCTGGAGATGTCTGTAAATGTCTGAATGAGAAAGATGTGGTACAAAGTGGTCTTTTAGAGAAATATACCGGAATGTAACTTGAGCTTCAAAATAAAATGACAGTCTTTCAGAACAGGTTGTGTCTAGGGCAAGAAACATCCACCTGATATGAAACATGAATTTTGATTTTTTTAAATGAATAACCATTTAAATACTGACAGCCTTTATTGTACTTCAAGATTCATTTCATACCGTGCGTTATACACACTGAGTCGGTTACAGAAATAATTAATCGCCGCTCTACAGGCAATGATCATTTCTTGTTGCAAGATCCACAAAATGGATAAATGCACTCTGAGGGCAGAATATAGACTGTTTAAATGTTACAGCTAATGGTCAATACAGCAACAGCCGTGAAGTGTTAAACTGAAGGAAGGTGAAGTAGATAGCACAAATAACATGCATGAAGGAAATTAACACCTTACTGAACGTTGTTTGAACTAAAAAGTTGGAGGTAACGTTGTCCCTCTGCACGCCATGAAGGCATATTACAGAGAGAGGACGTATAGCTCCATTCACTCTCAACCTCGGCGCTGGATGTCGGTAATACCAGTTTTAAGCCCCGGCCGTTTCAACCCTGCGAAAAGAAGCCCCAGTACCCATTGAATGTTAGTATGGGTATGCCCCAGAGTCGCTCAGACCATTTTGGAAAAGAGAAATATGTATAAGTATTTACGCTGGAGGGAATCGAACCACGATTCAGCGGTCGTTCATCCCAAAGCCCAATCGATATACTGGCTCCCATGACAAAAGAAATGAAACATTGTTTATTCGCTCGCCTTGAAACTATTTGTCTTGCAGTATTATAGTCAGAGGCAGATGACTGACCGAAATACGTTCTGTGAAATAAAAGCTATTGGAGGTTTGTTTGTGCATTTTGACGAGGGAAGTGGGAAGCGTTGGTACAGTACAGCCGTTCTGGTGAGACGTTAGAGCAGTACGAGCGTGACTTGCTCTTACCACTGACGCCACAGGCCTGGAAGGATTCTCGCAGCAATCAATTCTCTGCGATTACACAGTGATTTCTCTTCGTGCCACAAATTATGAAGCACATAATCATCTAAAAGTCTGTGACGACGTTTTATCCACTCTTCCGCAAGAGTTATATTTTGGACATTTTCAATTCTGTGAGATAAATGTAAAGTTGCTGCTGTGTGTAAGAATTAGGGCACGAAGGTGTGTGAAGTGGATGGTTGGTCACACTACCGGTGAGAAATCTCCTGGTACGCTGGATAGGAAGGAAATGAGTCCCCAGTGTGGCGTAGAAGTGTAAGCGGTGAGAACATTTATGCCCCCGGCGGGAGTCGATCTCCGGCAGTTCATCCAGTGGTCAGTCACTTCCCTAACAGCCTCTGGGCTACAGTTATACGCTCAAAACTTGAGAAGTGCGTGATTTCAGGCTTCTATCGCGGTACAAATGAGGTCTTCGTTCATCTGGGATGTTACATAGCGTAGATTGGTAGTTACCGACGTTTCGGGACCAATAGGCTTTTACAAAACGTCGGTAGCTCATTACCAATCAACGCTGTGTAACATCCCAGAAGAGCGGAAGACCTCATGTGAGAATTGGTTCTACTCGTGACCCCAAGTTCATTTCCTTACTTTCATATTTTTCGGCAATGTTAACAACGCTTGTGACCGACGCCCAACCTGTAAAATGTTAAAGTGGCTTCACTCTTCGATTGTGGAGTTGGCACTAATACATAGTAAAATGTAAATACAATAAATACACTATCACAATGATATGAAAACGAGCCATCGGGTGAAACAAGAGTAGGTGTAGTTCGCAAAACTCTCATGAATTTTATATCGAGGCACTAACTGACATAACGATGTCGCATCTAGACGCACTGTAACAGTACGGTTCTGCTTTTCACATAATGCCTTGTTTTTTCTGGAAGATTTTCTGCCTACGACAAAGCATTAGAAACTTCAGAAAGAACTTTTTTCCTCCTTAAAATTTTATGTACTTATATACTGCAGATTCTCATCTATTGGCGTCAGTAATGCGTAACATCAACGTTTCGCACCCTTGCCCTATATGTAATTATTAACAAATAAAAGAGATGGATTTTATGTTTTATCTCCATGCCAGATTGTTTACTCCTGGCTACAGTGGTTCCTTATTACTGTCATAATAAATCTTCATATTTCTCTTGCCTATCAAGTTTTTTATTTAAATTTTATTAAGGCATGACCTTGAACACGTGATAAATACTTTGTTCAGTTCTATTACCTCACGAAAACTTTACCCTATTACATGACGTGGCACATATGGTGCTTGTACCTCAGAAATTTGCACGGTCACCATGTTGGTATTTAGTATATGGGTGTTAAGGTGTTTAGACATAAAAATGTGGCGATTCTACGTGTTTGAACTATCGCTGAAGGAAATGATTATAAAACACAGTTTTATATTCGAGGGGACAAGGTACGTTACAATTATACAGTACATGAATGAAATTGCAAAACGAACTACTGAAGCGTAGGATAGGGTAACCTTGAAAGTGTCATTGACCGAGGGGTAGGAGGATCATTGCTGCGATAGTTTGGCCTAAGTATGGGACAGATCCACAAAGTAACTCATTGATTCGTGGTTGGTACACGCGTTTTTTCGAAGTTGGTTTTCTGTAAAGAAAAAAGTACAAATGTAAAATCTGTGAGCGAAGTAAGTGTTGAAAACGTAACTAAATCTTACATACATGAATTTTATCTTCTGGGGCTGTTAATGTCTATGTCCCCCCGCTGCAGACGAAACTAGAAGAGCTGAAGACACAGATTTACAGAGGCACGTGCAAATCTGCTCACGATATCTCCAGAAACCGTGTCAGGAGTTTGAGATCGGGTTGATATCGCTCGAGCCATTATTGGCTGACAAATTGAAATTTGTTAGCTTCTCAGACATCTGGCAACTCTTCTGGGTGGTTTGTATTTTTTAACTTGCGTTGAACATGCTCCGAATAATACAAGATTAAAATCCCGAAGAATATTTCGGCACGCTTTGTGTTCTTACTTTCCCTGGATACATTTTTATTTCCTAAGTTTCCATTTCATTATTGCGTTACAATCTTTTCTCATCCAGACACGTTTTTAATATCTTGTCACATATTCCCGTATTGTGTAGTTATCATTCGTGCTGATCATTTTAAGAAGTCGTTTTTAAATTAATCCCCTTTCTATGTCGAAATATCCAACTTCTTCTCGTACATGTAAGCTATCCGTTTTAATTCCGTGGATTTCAAGACCCAATTTTTTATTTTCCTCTATCAATTTCTCCATCATAAATCTATATGGGAGGATAATATGGAAGGAGAAATACGTAATGGAAAACAGTTAGTACTTGTAAGGTGAAACTTGTCCAATGAGAAAGGCATGATGTCTTATCTGTATAAATATCGTGCACCGAAGAACACAAGCCATATAAATCCTGCCCCTCGTTCTAAGAGTAACATCTTAGAATAAAGGGCCTAAAACCTGTTACTATGAAAGAGATTTCGCCAGTCGGTCCGTGTAAGTGTTGGGGTAATGTATTAATATCGACCACGACCCCGCTGTCCTGTACACGTATTATAGCTATAGGAAGACTATGCATGTCGTCCTATTTTTCGATGCTATGTGCATGCTGCTGGCGGAAGGCGTCGTCACACATCAAGAGAACCTTTCAAGAAATTGCTGATGAACGCATAGAGGCAGAATTAAAGTGGATTTGGTTTCAGCTTGAAAAATTGTTAGCAGTCGATCCAGGAATTTGTTTCAGAGGCAGAGAAGGTGGCAGCAAATGGGACCTCGCCCGCTGGTACTGTGTGAAGAACAGATCTCGAGATCACGAATTCTCAACGGGCCAGGTCACGTCCTCCCGCAGCAGCATGCATGGGAAGATCTCTCCCATAGCAAGAACAGAAAGGATATCTAGTTCCGGAATACGCAGGGTTTTCAAACACGTTATTTTGAACGGAGCACATAAGTAAAGAGGCGTTAGATAAAGGGAGTCGGAAATTCACCACCGTTAATATCTTAACCCTTTCAGATCACAACTACACTAATGTACCGAACAGAACATACGGTCTTTCACTAATCAGGGCTCTATCTTGGCAAACTGTAGTATTCACTTATGCTGAAAGAATAAACTGCAGATCTGAGAACAATGAATGAAAGATAAGGACGAGGAAGTCTGTTACTCGAAGCATCCAAACTGACTCTGGTTGCTCTCATTTTTAATTTCGGCGGTAGTTGGAGGTAAGTGGTCAGTTTCGCCTCCTGATGGTTTTGCTGCCGTGGGAGAGACCGTGATAAACATTGCAACGTAACCTCCTGACGGTATTAGTAGTACCAAATTTCTTGTCCTAAACATTTCTCAGGAGACTTATTGTAGCACCGTGCATATTCGTAGGATCACTTCAGTTCATCAACCAACGAATGCACATATAATTTAATATAAAACATTTTTAAAACACTTTAAAACATTCCGACATGTTTTGATCTTGTCAGATGATCATCAGGGAGCTTTGTTCCTTGCTAAAGTTATATTACAGTATTCACAATTCAATTCGTATTTGCAAACGAGGTGTTGTGGCAGCATATCATGTTGTGTGGGAATGTGTTGTGGAGCAGTG
>Ga0123355_10011724_pt1 | contig 13536 bp, 9 predicted proteins | sample TergutEmb28metaG_3_FD_89872 | JGI IMG/M metagenome (GOLD analysis project Ga0123355, IMG submission 89872) | Embiratermes neotenicus P1 segment gut microbial communities from Petit-Saut dam, French Guiana - Emb289 P1 | ecosystem: Host-associated > Arthropoda: Insects > Digestive system > Gut ...
ACATACACACATACATACTTCTACATATACATGCATATACACATACATACATACATACATACACACATACATACTTCTACATATACATGCATATACACATACATACATACATACATACATACACACATACATACTTCTACATATACATACATATACATATACATACATATACACACACACATACATACATACACACACATACACATACACACATACATAAACATACATACACATACAAATATACACGGTACTTTGTATATTGACTGAACTAAGGGCTGGAAAAGTTGATTTTTGTTTCCGCCAACAGCAAAGAATTTTCTCTTCCTCCAGAACTTCCAGACCGACCCAGCTTCTTAATGGCCCGCGGAATATTTTCAAAAAGGAAAGCGGCAGAAGCGTTAGTTTGACAACTTGCTTAAATTTAGTGACGAAATTAGGAATGAATGGAGGAATATTTTTACTCCCCATGCATGCCTTCGCAGGTTGGACAGGGAGAAATTTGCCATTTTTGACACAAACAAAACATAAATATGGGAATAATGACGGCACATAACATGAAGAAGACCTATCAGATCCTTCAACAGACGTTTCCTTGTCATTTTATACAAATAAAAATTGTTAACTAATATATGTTGGAATGTGTGAATTAGTGTCTTTAGGTGTTCATATTTTATTGTCATAATCAGCATTTTATGGCAGAACTTGAGATTCTCACCGTTGTGGAAACGAAAATAGTTGTCTTATGGCATGTGAAGACGTATTGCTTGATACAAAGATACTTTTCGACGAAGCGGATTGTTGCCAAATTTACGGTACCTATAACGGCGTTCTATGGATGCCAACGTTAGTTCCGAAATTTTGGTACCTGTCTACCAAACTACATCGTGTTACACCCCAGAAGACAGAGCCATCTTCAGCTATATTTTTAGTCTCCATTATGTGAGGCAAAGTTTTCGTCTACGTTATGTGTCAGTAAATACCAATAACAGGAAGGTATGTTTCTATACAACGTTTCCCCGTCGGGCTGTCACGTGCCTGGGCTTTTGGAGCAATACTTGGCTATTCGCCGATTCCACAAAAATTAAACACTGGAAACGGCTCTTCGCGAATAGATGAAAATACAAACGCCCGATGGATGCGAGTTTTGTACTCTTCTGGTATTTTACGCCTCCCTCACACTGCTTCAAGCCTATTGGCTAGCCATACTGAGAACCAATCACCGCCCACAACTTCCGCTATGTAAACTACGTACCCAATTCTTTCCGTCGTTCTTCTTGGACTTCTTTATCTTTGAACATGGGACCAATATTTTGTACCGAAACATCGGTAATGTATTATTAATCTCGCTGGGTAAAATCCCAGAAGAGCGCAAATCTCATTGACATTATAGCGGAATCCTGCAATCACTCTCAATGACTCCTATTGCAAAGAGGTCTTTGAAATTTGGGAAATATATCAAACAGCATGGGAACTATGACGAAAAGCGATTACGCTTAAATGGGATAACAGAGCTACACTTAAGGTTGTAATGCTTACTGCTGTAAAGTTTCAGGTCAGTTGAGATGTGACGCCGTATCTTTGGAGCGTAATTCCAGGTGTTTGAAAGGACCACACTATCTTCGTTAGGGATATGCAATATCTGGATCAAAGACAAAGGCATTTCGAGCCTTCACAGACCGACAACTATACGGTCAAGACACGTCAATTTCTAGAAGAAATGATTCTCCAGCAACTTCATATACCTCAATAACTTAACTTCTATGCTTCAAAGAACCCTACATACTGAACACCCTTCATGTTAACCACAAGCTTGGTTAATTAGGCACCTTGCCAATACGTTTCAATTCTCACACCCACCGCATGGCGCAACAGCGCATCGTGAGCCAGAGCTTCCTCTTTGTCGAGGCTTCGCGGTCGCACTCAGACACACCACCCTCAATAGGCTCCTCTGGACGTGTGAACAGCCAGAACCAGAAACCTGTACCTGACAACACACAACACTCACAAGAGAAAGATATACATTATTACGGCGGGATTCGAACCTGCAACCCACCAGGCTAGCAGCTGCAGACCCACGCCTTAGACCACGCGGGCTATGAAATCGGTCGCGCTGTTAACAAAATTCCAAAATAACGCAACGTTTTGGAATGTGGAACTGCGTTCATCGTCAGAAGAATTGTTGAGGTGGCAACTATTGACTTCAGAAAATTGGAAAAGCTTTCTTCTCTCGGAACAGAGATAAGTTAGCTGCTGATTCTTGTAAGAAAACCAAATAGATGCACTAATTTCCCGAATTTATTTTTAGAAAAAAAATCTACATGTTTCGGAAAGTTCCTCGGTCCATCATCAGGTGTTTTTCACTGTACACCCAGCAACGGTACATGTCATACAGGTTTGCTGACAGATTGCTCGCAAGCTGTCAGCAAACCTGTATGACATATACCATTGCTGTGTTTACACTGAAAAACTCCTGATGATGGACAGAGGAACTGTCCGAAACATGTAGAGTTTTATTCTAAAAATAAATTTGAGAAATTAGTGCATCTAGTTTCGTTTTATTATAAGAATTTATCACGATGCACGGTCACACTGAACGTCAAATTAGCTCTTGACAATTAATTAACCTCAGAATAGAAGTAGAGCTAGGTTCTAAAACGTTGAAGTGGTCCTAAAATACTTTAAGATGAACAATGTCCCAAAGACAAAAACTCGTAACTGAAAATTTGGTGTATCAACGTATCTAATTCACACATACAGATACTGGGAGACATTAAGTAAGGGGAACGCGACAGTACAAGTGCTTTGTGTCATGAATTTGCAATTTCATACAGTTTTCAGACTACATCTAAGGATCAAAGACGAACCCTCTCTGTGTCATCATACCCACATATTTTCCTCTTACGTCTAAACATTCCTCTTCGTGGTGGATTCCATAATATCTACTATTATGCATGCAGACAAGAGAGGAGAGGTTTATGCAGATAATTCCAGCATCACGGAGCGATGAAACCAGGTGCAAGAAAAGCGGTTTGTAAGGAACTGAATTTAAGATCCATTTCGGTTATATGTAGAGTATGTGAAGTTTACAGAAACAATACCGTCTGATGGGCACGCGGTGGCGCAGTTGGTTGAGGCACTATGCTACAAGCCGGAAGGTCGCGGGTTTGAATCCTGCTGGAATTTTCCTTCCGGCCGCACTATGGTCCTGGGGTTCACCCAGCCTCTCACAGACCTGATTACCAGGAATATTTTCTGTGGGGCGGGGGGGAAGTTGGCCGGTGCGTGGAGATGACACCCTAACCACCTTCCTGTGCCGACTGCCTTGAACTTTGGGACTTACAAAACCCCCTATCCAGGTTTTACAGGGATTTTCATGGTTTTGCTACAGTTTTATACGTTTTAACCTGCGCCTACCATCATTACTTTAACAAAGTCTGTACAGTACCTAGCAGCGATTTTAAAGAAAAACTGGAAACATACTGGCAAATAAACAAACATGACCACAAAAATATCATTATATATATATATATATATCACAATTCTTTAACAAAAACACAACAGTATGAGTTCCGTTGCTGTCAAAACCAAGCGTACCAAGAAGCTTAGTTATGCCTATGTTGAAAAGTTACAAATATTATTAAAAGACAGTTTATTGTAGACTGCGAATTTTGGTTTGCTCAGGGCAGTGGTTGCGAACATCACTGTGACACCGTGTAGTCTGGCCGTAATTTAAGAAAGTGTAATGCAGTTTGATGCCTGTATCTTCAGGCAGGCAACTTGATAAAGACGGTAGATTTATTAAAAAAATATTTTAACACTATATCAGACTGCACTGCTTCACATTCCAAACAACATTATTGAAGTATTTAGAGAATAAATTCTTTTCTAATTTCAGCATGACACCCAAATTAAATCTTTTAGTGTTTCTCGCAGATAATAAACTTTTGAGACACACCAAAAAGTTTTAATAAAAATCCAACCCGATGCAACAGTATGCAGATATTTATTTACTGCAAAGCTACTCTACATGTTTCGGGTGTCACAGCACCCTTCATTAGGAGTACTAAAAACTGTAACCGCAGCCTCCGTTACAGGTCATAATACTGGTGCAGCTACTTCCCTCCAACGTGGACCGATCGGGCCACGTTGGAGGGGAAGTAGCTGCACCAGTATTATGACCTGTACCAGAGGCTGCGGTTACAGTTTTTAGTACTCCTGATGATGGGTGCTGTGACACCCGAAACATGTAGAGTAGCTTTGCAGTAAATAAATATCTGCATACTGTTGCAACTAGTTGGATTTTTATTAACACTGAATTACGATGCACGGAACCATGAGCTTAAAACACACCAAAACAATTGTTTACAATAAGCTATACGGATCAAGTAGCCTGTCGTGTTTAAATTGACAAGCTCAAGTATCTTCCCCCACCCCCCCTTTTTTAATTTTATTTATTAAACAGCATGCCCCAGTACACAGTAATATTACATGCTTTACATAACCTAAGTTTTAGTTAGCAGTCATTTCAAATCTATAAATTCTATGGTCTTAACAAACTTTACAAAAAAGTTTACATAGTTTTTGATAAGTGTTTCATTCTTTGCAGGCCAATTGCCACCAGGGCTTTTTACTTGTCGTATCATCTCATTCTTTTGGTTACTTAATTTCTTGCGCTTAAATATTAAATGGTCTACAATTTGTTCTTCTTCTTCACACGGGCACATTGGATTATATTTTAGTCCAAATCTGTGTAAGTATAAACTTATTTTCCTATGCCCTGTTAGCATTGTTGTTAACTCTGGGAAATATTGGAAAATTTGTAGTAGCCTGTTCCTCACTGATGGGAAAAAAGTTTTCGTAACTGTCCCTTTTCCCTTATCCATCCACTGCTGTTCCCACATATGAAGTCCATTGTCTTTTTCTCTTGTTACATTCACCTGTCTTGGCATCCTGTCGTATACAACTGGTCCGCCTTCCACAGCAGTATCTTTCCCTTGTACCTCAGAATATCTAACGACTGACGTGCCGCCATTAGACGACTAATATAATACACCAGCACATAAGAAAATTAGATGATTTTTAAGTGACATTTATAGCGGCTCCATTAAAATCATTAAACTGTTGAGAACAAAAGTTTTCAAAAATTTTTCCTGCATCAACACACTTCTAGAATGACGTCCACATTTGCCACAGACTTTCACGGGAATACCAAAAAGTCTAATAAAAAAAAAGCAAGCTTTGACAAACCATTTCTACTTCCGAAATTGTCACACCCCCGAACACAGTTTAGTGTCTCCGTGTCTTTTTCTGTACTGCCTTCAACACCCCTTAACTCGGAACACGAAATGTATGCGTGTTGTTATAACATGAGGAGGTTACCTTTATATCATGTCGCTTTGGGACCTATGCGGTACTTCAACTGCCCATGAAACGCGTATACGAGCAGTCAGCTTCTTCCTTTCCCTCCAAATGCGAGTTTGAAGTTATACCGTTCCACGATAGAGAGCGCCACGGTATTAGTATTTGGATAGTGACTTGCACTGTGGACTTTCCGCTTTCCCGCGACTCACTTGGCTTCTACTCGCAGTACATCAATATGTCTCAACACATTGTTTGAGAGACGCTGGTTCAGTACATTAGTGGGGGTGGAGTTGGAGGCGAGGAGGGAAAAAAGAGGTGCACAATTAGAATTCGGCCGGTCCCAGTGGCCGCGCGGTCTAAGCCTTAGGCCGCTCGCCTGCTGAAATTGTGGGTTCGAACCCCACAGGGGTCATGGACGTTTGTCTGTTGTGAGTGGTTTATGTGTGTGTGTGTGTGCGCGACGAGTTGATCGCTCGTCCAGAGGAGTCCTGACGACTGAAGTGCGTCGTTGTGTGCGATCTAAAAACCTCGTGTAAGAGGAGGCCCTGGCCCATTTGGGGCTATCGCGCCAAACACAAACAATTAGAATTCGGCCTTTCTCTTCAAAATTAACGCAAGGATTAAAAATGTAGAAACAGACGTCCATCTTCAATGTTCGATAGGCGATAAACGGAAACAGAAATCTATAAGCCGTTACGTGTAATCTTAAAGCTCCAGTTGATACACGAGATCAAAAATTGAAATTCCGGTATCGATGTTACGACTCAAGTATTATTTGGTGCATAAACCAGCTGCACGTGGTTTCTGTTTCTTCATGTTATGATAGGGATTAGCGACAAGAAACTTGTGGCTCAGTTTACACATCCGTAATAGCTCCGCGCTGAATTGTCATGAAGTAGGTCGATAGAATATAAAGTTTCTTTTCACACTCGGGAAACAAATGAAATTCCCGAAACTGTTTATGGAAATAAAGCTCTGTCTCGCACGCATGATCTTGGAATGGTTACAAAAATATTCAGAATTGGGTATGAGAACCTTGATCTTATCCAAGCTGTCGGCGACCGCCAGATTCTCGAAATCCAAAACAAGTCTAGTTATTACGCGAACTGCCGGTCAGAGACAGTCAAATGACCCTAAAGTTAATGAGGGACCAACAGCACATTCACATTAACCGGGAGAAGTTTCGTCACAGTCTTCCTGCAGGTCTGTGGCGTCACAGGTACTGTGGTAAGCCGAAAAGAACTTGGGCGAACAGAGCAAGTCACTGTCTAGCTTTTCAACCCAATTAAAAAAAGATTTCATGCCTGCAGGCAGCATCGTCGGTGCATTATACCACAAGCTGTAAACACAGTCTAGTGAGGTTGGGCGAAATTATCGCCCTAAACACTTTGAGTTGATTGAAATTATTAATATAATTAATATTGTTGCATCTAGTTGGCTGTTTATATTATTATATCCTTCACACGCCTTCATGGCATGGGAGCAGCAGCAACGGGGCAGGTTTTGTGAGTAAACTAAACTAACTAAACTCCATGGCTTTAGTCCGCGAGTGAACCATACCGACAGAGCGACCGCCGCCGGTAGGCGAAGTTAGTGCCGACTTTTGCGGATAGAGGGGTGTCACGTGGTTAGCGCAACGAGTCCCCACTGCCGTTAGTCTCTGTTTTCTGAACCTGGAGCCGCTACTTTTTTATTCAAGTAGCTCCTCAGTTTGACCTCACGAGGCTGAATAAATCTGGTAGCGCCGGGGATCGAACCCGGGACCTCTGTATGTGTAGCCAGAAACTCTGACCACTAGACCACAGAGGCGGTCCGGTTTTGTGAGTAAGGGTGTATTAATTGTATGGTGTAATGATTTTTCTATTTTCTAGTTGTTGAATACGTGATGCTGTAATTCAAAATTGTGGAAATTGAGTCATATTGATTTATACGAAAACTCTCCCGTTGTACAAATGAATCAGTTTCAATTACGAACGCCCCAATAAACCCATAGAGAACATAAATATGTGCCGCTCCTACATAACTAGAACCAGATGTTGACCGTCCATAAAGTGTCATACTCTAACAAAGTACAATTGATGGCTGTTCCCTCTGTGAGTGATATGTTCTTAATGGAGGAGACTGCTAGATAAATCCACACTAAATAACGAGCCCTCTTTCGGCGAAATACACAATAGAACATAAAGAGATAGAAAACAAAACTGAAAAACATAAATATTGTTTTCCACACTCCGCGTCTGATTAGAGTAAAAATTGAATGTAATTATAATTTTTTTTTTTTTAAAAGGGGTGAAAATCCTATTGACCCACATTGAAGTGAATTTTGGTGCACATGTGTGGGACGTGTTTGTGAAAGGTGAATGCGGCAGTGGAGAGAGAGCGAGAGAGAGGATGTGAGAGCTCGAGTGTGTGTGTGTGTGGGGGGGGGGGGCCGGGGGGGGGCAAGGGAGGGTCAAATGGTTTAATTTTTAAATGAATTCACTTTTCAAGTGTTTCAACAAAAATGGAAAATTGATTTCGAGCACAAACTTCTTAATTCGCGAAAGAGGGAGAAATAACCCTATTGTTAATCCAATATACAGATGAAATGAACTTGCTCTTCCGTCGTTATTCTGCAGATATCATATTGTTATATCCGGTATATGTAAAAGAGGGCGAAAATTGGCGACATTTTGTATTTCAAAAACACGTAAATTATGCACTGAGTAGCCCGTCATCTTGGACGGGCGTGCCATCTGTACAGAATACAAGCAATGCCCCGTGTCCTTGCGATGTGGCCGCCCGCTAAATTGACAAAAATTATGGCATTTTGAAACGTGGCTCTACGTCCTGTCGCAACGTTCCTATTAGCAAGTAGTTACAAACAGCAGCAGAAGTTGGCAAATGATGAGGAAGACACGCTTGACACGAAGTTACTAGTGTTTGTTACTGCCGGGAATAGAACGCATGGAATTGTCACCTCCCTGAGGTTTCAATGTTCGTACCTTAACTTATAAATTAAGAAAATTAGTCCAGACGGAGTGGTCTTGCTGGGGAAACCGGAGGGAAGGAAAACACTGGGGAGACCTAGGCGTAGATGGGTGGATAATATTAGGACGGATATCCAGGGGGTGGGATATTGGTATATGGACTGGATTGGGCTGGCCCAGGATAGAGATAGGTGGCGGACGCTTGTGAGTGCGGTAATGAACCTTCGGGTTCCGTGAAATGCGGAGAATTACTTGACTGGCTGCAAACCAATTAGCTTCTCAAGAAGGACTCTGCACCACGGAGTAAGTAAGTATGTATGTAAGTACGTAAGTCCAGATGGAGTACACAAGGTTTTGGTTTTGGTTTTGGTGGGGAAAACTGAGGGAAAGAAACACTTGGAAAAACCAGGAGTAGAAGGGGGATAATATTAAGGTGGATCTACAGGAAGTGGAATGGGGCATGGGCTGGATTGATCTGGCTCAGGATAGGGGACAGGTGACAGGAACTTGTGAATGCGGTAATGAACTTTCGGCTTCCCTAAATTGCAGCGAATTCCTTGATTAGCTGTTAGCTTCTCAAGAAGGACTCAACTCCATGAAGTAAGTAAGTAAGTAAGGAATGGAGTAAGTAAGTCCACACGGATTACATTCTGGATGTACAGCGTCAAATAACGATCAGGCAAAGAAACTGACAAAGGAATCGTGAGAATGAAACGTGACGGGCGTCCGAGATTAGACGAAAAACACCTTCTTCGCCCTGAAAATTTAAGAGGACACACAACCTAGCAAACAATCAGTGACACTTCAGTTCATCAACAGTTGCTGCATCTCCTATTTTCATCCAATTCTTTAAATCGGGTAAGAGTACCAACCCTAGAAACAATAAATATTGATAGTGAAAGTTCTGGAATCATTCCAGGCAACGAATAAAGGCCCATAAAAGTTTGCGCGGTCGTGTGCGTTAGGGCGGTGCAGAGCCGACAAGAAGAGGCGGGGATCGAGGAATAAAAGCAGGTTGATGCGACATAGAATCAAGAAAAGAAGGCAATAACAACATCGGAGAAAAGAGAAGATGGGAACAGGATCTACTAATTTCAAGATGGCTTCCGTTCCTTCCGGAATCTGGCAACAATTCCCAAAGATCTGTAATCTAGTTGTTCACTACGTGCAACTTCAAAAAGCTGGAAGGAAATTGGTGGGTGGGTGGGGGGGGGGGGTGCACGCAATTGCTGTTCTCGATTTTGGCGCCCTAACGGAAAAATAGGTTCATTTTTATGACCCATACGCACATATATTGCGTCAATTTTCTTTTTCCTTCATTGGTTTCTTTGGCGGTAGAGCAGAGTCGGTATGCAGTACGAGGGGAAGACTTCGTCCTTTCATCGCAGCGCGTCTCCTGTGCATTCAAGTAGATGGACGAGACGACAGTGAGAGACTTTCTTTTGTCTGCATGGGAAAGAGTCAGGTGAAGTAACAACGAGAGTAACATAAAAAGAACTAAAAATCCAGTCGTTGCCTACAATTAGTAGACGACGGACAGACGTAACTGGATAAAAACGTTTGGACAAAATGACTGAAGAAGAATTGAAACGTATTATGAAGTAAAACCCTGAAGTTTTCCCCGTAAGAAAATAGTGGAGCAGAGATACAGAACCACTCATTCTTAACCTTTTGGCGCCGAAATCATTTTTTTAAATTTTAGCACAACCTGTATATAAAATGTGAATAAAATAGGAACCAAATACGTTAGAATTATGAAACAAACTGCATTTTGAAGAGAGAGAGAAAAAAACGGACAATATATACCATGTTTAAAATATTCGGTACATGTATTTGTTGAATAAATATATAAAGTGCAACGTTTAGAGGTTAGCGGTGCGGTACGACTACTACAGGGGTATTTAGGCGTCAAAGGGTTAAACTTGGCACTAGATGGAGGTGAGTGATTAAATTCGGCTACCAGAACGATTTACCTCCGGTAAAGAACACCGGTATTCATGGAGCAAATAAGTGGGTTGGTTCTAGGGACGCGCTTGTTAGAAATGGATACATTTTAAAAATGAGAATACTTGAGAGAATGGAGAATGATGGAGGAGGTTGCCTTTTTGTTTCTTGATGGATTTTAAACACGATAAAGATTTATTCGCTGACGTAATTTCCGAGCGCAAGAATGCGTAATGCTCCTGCCTCACCTTATTTGGCACAGGGTCATCTGAGTCACAATACGTGGGCCCTGACTCACCTTGAGGACTTGGCTACGATCTCGCTGTGGTCCGACTCGGGTGTCCGATTCATCTCCTAATGTGACAGGAAGCAACGTTTGTGCACCTGGATCGTAAAATATTGACACTAAAGTCCAGTGGTTAATTTATGTATCACAAGATTTAACATTGTGGGCCGGGTAGCGTAGTCGGTGTAGCGGCTGGTTACGGGCTGGACGGTCCGGGGATCAATTCCCGGTGGGGGCGAGATTTTCTGCACCTATCCAGAACAGCCCTGGGCCCAACCAGCCTCCTGTACAATGGGTACCGGGTCTTTCCTGGGGATAAAGAGCGGCCCGGGCTTGACGCTGACAACCACACCCCTTTCTAGCGCCGTGACCAAGAAACACTAGAGCTATACCTCTACTCCCCCTATGGGCCGTACGGCCTGTACAGAGCCTCAGTGCCTGTACAAGGGTGAATTTTACCTAACTTTTTTTTTTTTGGTTTAACATTACAAAATTCAAATTTGTGTCCACAGAATGGATTTATGTGTTTGGTATACATCTCAGAACAAACAACTATCATTTCCCTCTACAGCACAAAATGACTGGTTCTTGTAACAGAGACGGAGTGTGTTTACTGCGCGGTACGAAATGATTAAACACAAATTGGGGTAATGTTCGTCTTTAAAAGACCTTGTCATGGCTCAAGTCTAGCTGCTGACGTCTCACCGGGAAGGACTAGTTTCCATCCCACATCATCCCATGTGGAATTTGTGGTGAACGAAGTGGCAGTTCTCATCCTTCCGGTGTTACCAAAATACGTATAAACAATATTCAGAATTCATATAAGGTGTTTTGGAGGAATCATTTGTAACAACACCATCAAGAGGTCGCGCAGCACATTTGAAACCGAAAAAAGTGGCGACTTTTCGTTCGACTGAACAAATTATAGAATTTTTTTGATTGGTGATTTCTGGGAACTTTTTTTTTACGTCACAATACCGAGAGGGTCCACTCAAAAGTAAAAGAGCCTCATACAATTGATGCACAGAGGGAAGAAAAACAGTACAGGATTTTCATTCGTAAACCTGAAAGAAAGAGACTACTTTGAAGAGAAAGGTGTAGATGGGAGGATAATATTAAAATTGATGTTAATAGGAAGAGAGATTCTGGTTCAAGACAGGATCTACCCGGTGGACTGCAGTGTGTAGGGTGATGAAATATCATGTTCCATGCAAAGTTGTGAAAAATTTGTCAAGCTTTTTAACTACCAGGTTTTAGAAAAGGCCACTCTTCCTTGGATTTAGGTACGAGTCGCATCGTTCTAAATCCTTACATAATATCCCCCATTCCTTTCGACGTTATAGAAGAAAGCAGCCTAGGGGCTTAGTTTGGATGTCTGGATGTATGGGTTGTTAAGGTGTGAGACTGTACTTCGGAACGGTCTTGTCCTCAGGGGCACTGTAACTTCTGTTCACGTCTCTGTACGTGGGTTAGCTACGCATCACCACCGTCTTCCTACCGACCGACATGGTGTAAGATTTTCCGTTTGTGTGCCACGCTGGCATACTAAGGAGTGAAAGTATAATCCACTCATTCGTAACTTAGGCTCTTACGTGAATGGGAACGTGCGCCTTCACGCTCCGTTCTGTCTATCCCATTTAGGCACCTTGGTGGGAACCAAATCTGGATGTTTTGCAGAAGAGAAAAATTTCTTGCCTCGGTCGAGAATACGACGGTTCTTTGGCCGTCTAGTCCGGTAAACATTCACTGCACTAACTGAGCCATCCTCTTAATGGTCACCTTGCAGTAAAAGTAAACTTCACCCTAGAACAGGCCACAAAGGCCCAAAGGGTAAGGAGAGTTATAGCTCTACTCTTTCCTTAACCTCGGCGCTAGATGAGGCGGGTGGTCAACGCCACGCCCCCGCCGCTTTACTCCCGTGAAAGACCAAGTACCCATTGTATAGGAGGCTGGGTGGGCCCAGTGCCAGTCTGGACGGGCGCGGAAAAAGTCGTCCCTACCGAGGTTCGATTCCGGGCCCCCCCATCCCGTAGTGAGTCGCTATACCGACTGAGTTATCCCGGCTCATGGTCATCTTGCAGTGCTGCCTAGAACAAAGTGAAGCCTTCTGGACATGCGACAGACGGAATCATCTCACAGAAACGGGCCTGCGCGCAGCGGGTAATATCATACAGGGACAAACAGGGTAACCAGCAGTGGAATACGAGATGACAAATTCAGTACAACAGAGATGGTCTCTCTTACAGCTTCCAGACCAGTGGTTGGTTAGCAAAATTGTGACAGAACTTCATATGTCCCGGTTATGTCTGCAGAAGGCCGCAGCTCTATGTATGTCTGCCGGGGTGTTCAGGTGCCGTGCGGAAGGGATGGTAATGTCAGAGAGACAGCTGGCTATGTTTGTGAATCCAGAGCCAGAAATAATGGACCGAGTCTATAAGCTGAAGAAATGTAATCTGTCTTGTAATAAATAAAGCCAGTCAAACACAACGCTTTATTGTAAGTAATATTTTATTTTCTCCATGAAGTCACTATTTTTCAGCCCATACTAGGGCCATCCTTAGGCAAGACTAATAAAAGATACTGTAATTTTGTATTACTCTCGTCTGAGGATGGCCCTATTATGGGCTGAAACTTGTACAGATTTCGTGTAGGAAATTTTACTTACAATGAAGTGTTGTACTTGACTGACTTTATTTGTTATTGCATAGTTACTTAACAGAACGAGAGGTCCTCTCCCAAAATGTAACCTGTAATGTGATTACGTCACAATAATCATTTTTGTTCCCATAAATCTCACAGGAAATTCCTGTTAAAACTCGTTTTCTGGGACGTGATAACATTTATTCTGGTCAGTGGTAGAGCAGAAACGGAACGTGATGGCACACGCGCAGAAACCAGATTTGGTTTTCCAGCGAAACGGACGAGTCCATTTAAATCGGCGGGGGTGTCAGTTCAGTCGTCTGCTGGCAGGCGAGG
>Ga0123355_10011725_pt1 | contig 13535 bp, 9 predicted proteins | sample TergutEmb28metaG_3_FD_89872 | JGI IMG/M metagenome (GOLD analysis project Ga0123355, IMG submission 89872) | Embiratermes neotenicus P1 segment gut microbial communities from Petit-Saut dam, French Guiana - Emb289 P1 | ecosystem: Host-associated > Arthropoda: Insects > Digestive system > Gut ...
TGTTGTCCATTCTTTCAAGGTGGTTGATCCAGTTTTGTTTGTATTTGAGTCTCACGTCTTGTATTCCAGAGATCTCTAGTTCTTTCCTTATGACTTCGCTTCTTATTTTATCCAGTCTTGTGTATCCCATAACACTTCTTAGAGAGCGCATCTCTGCAGCTTCTAGGCGAGTCATGTGTCTCTTCGTGGTTATCTTATAATAAAAGCCAACAAGATGCACTATTTCTCAACTTTATTTTGGTAAAGAACTCTACATGTTTCGGACATATTTACTGTTCATCATCAGGAGTCGTTATACTGTATTCACAGCAACTGGTATTTGTCATACTAGTTATGATGACTGTCTGCTAACAGACAGTCAACATAACATACTCACGTAACGTTCGTAATACTGATATGTTCGTTTGTTGGTAAATGTGAATGATTTACTGCATGTAATTTGGTTAAAAAATTATAGTTATTCGATTAAAAAGGATTATTGAAGGGGGGCACAAATCTTGGACGCCACGTCGCCTTGGGAATTGATTTTGTACCTTGGTGCCACGTATTTATGTGCCCTCAGGATGGAACTTGCTGCATGTCACTATTCTTTCGCCTAACACTTTGAGGTAACTCTTGGAATTTTGAAAAATTTATGCAACCTTCGAATTAGCTACTGATTGTTTGAAGAAGTACCCCTTCTTCGTCCGGGACGTGGTTTCTTCTCAGAATCATTTTACGCCTATACAGTTGTAAGTTCAGTAACATGCTGCAAGGACGGTGTAACTCTCGAATTAAGAAATTAAAGTTCGCTGGTTTAAGACGGTAATTAAAAAGAAAGATAAGGAATTGGAATTCGAAATGCATCAAAATTCGTACTGCACCATTGACGTGTCGTGCATGCAGCCGTAGCACCGTAGGCTCTAATTTCAATGCGTACGAAGTTCATTTTACGTTACTAGTGTTCTGTGTTAGGTTGGGGGCAAGAAACAGAATAAAGAAATTTATATCTTTGATATAACTAGATTCATAAAAGTAATAATTTAGTTTCGTGGTCTCCATAGGCCAATGAATGATATAAAAATTGGTCTGCAGATGTGTACGGAGAGGAGCATTTAAAGAATTTTGTTAACCGATTCGTTGATGTGAATAAAAAATACTGCCGACCGATATTGTGCCGTGTCCCTGAAGACACTAATGTATTCATTTTATTCATCACACCGCGAGGTAACATCCCTTGATGCCTTTACAAAATGAGACCTTCTAGTCGCGTAAGGTAGTTCTCCGGTCAGGATCTCACTCTCAGAATGCTCGACGTATGACGTACAGAGAAATATTTCTCTTTAAGTACCTTGGATTACAAAAGAGGTGTGTATTTTAGAAACTTCTTATATATGGCGTGTATATGGTTTACCATTTTTTTCCTTTCCCCTCCGTGTAATCTAATGTTGTGATGTTCAGGACGTCACGCTACAATAAAGCCCACAAATCTTCATTTCCATTGTAACAACAGAGGGATGTCCAAACTCCCGTCATTATTCAGAGTCTTCTTGAATTGTAATCATGTGTCTTATTAAATCGGGTCCTTTAGAGCGGAATGATTAAAATATACGAACTACATACATGCTTCTTGCTTTAACGTAGAAAAGAGTTACGTTTTAGAGACGCACCAGCTTATTTTTGTTTCATTTTATACCCGAAACCAATCCTAGTGGCCGCGCGGTCTAAGGCATGGGTCTGCGGCCGCACGTTTGCTGGGATTGTGGGTTCGAATCTCGCCGAGGGCATGGATGTGTGTCTCTTGCGAGTGTTGTGTGTTGTCAGGAAGAGGTCTCTGCAATGGGTCGAAACCTTTTCCAGAGGAGTCCTACGCTGTGTGTGTGTGTGTGCGTGCGCGCGCGCGCGCGTGTGTGTGTGTCATAGCGTGTGATCAGGTGCAACCGCAATCCTCTACACCTGCAATGAGTAGGTAGACAAAGTTTATAATAAGAAAGAAAGGATTCCAAATATATATATATATATATATATATATATATATATATTTCTGTGAAGTAGGTGCGGCGTTTGAATTGACCTTATTAAAAAGAGGTACATTGTTCAAGGGGTTAAGAACCGAGTACCTCAGACGTTCCTTGGGTCCCGGTAAGGCCGGGGTGATAATAATTGTACTCTAATAAAATATAGGCGTTTGTACGTAGAACATTGTGACAGTAAATCTGTTTGCCAATTAGGGGAATAATGCAACTTCACTGTGTGGGTTTAGACCTAAGAGGCAAAGCAAAACAAAAGCGGAGAAAACTGCTTAATGAAGAAATACAAACTTGTTGCTCTTCGTCAATTATTACTGGTGTAATACAGTGGAGGTACACAGCTTGACACTGAAGAAGAAGGTACTTCTCTCCTTCTAAAGGCTGGGGTTCGAAACCAGCGACACGGCCTCACATACCAGAAGAACTGAATCTTCAGCAACGTCGCTAACTGAAGCTCAAGTCTCGCAAGGCGGTTGGCAGCTGAACTTGGGACATGTGAGAGATACGTAATGGATGAAGAATTTTGGTCGGAAACGTGAATGTAAGACGTTATTCATAAACGCGCCATGTCTGCCAAAACGGGAAGCAAATACGAAAGCCTGTCTTCAAGACGGACTGTCTAAGTGTGGATTCATCTGGATCGTGACAAGTTCAGCGGCACGAATTTTTGAACACAATGATGTTCGTCTTGTATTGCTATACTTGACCCTTTTTCTTACCAACCTAGTAAAATCAGCCTTACAAGAAGGTCTGTGTTACATGGCGTTAGGTCTACACGGTTTAATTATACATGAGCAATGCGTATTGTTTGGAGCAGAAACATTGTTCTAGCTAATAAATAGTTACTGCTGGTGGGCCGAACTTCTATAGGCCGGCATAAGGTCTATTGTTGGACACCCTTTCCGTCAGGTATGGGTGGTGGAGAGGAAGATATTTGCTCATGTGGAAATGCACTGTATGCCCTGGATGTTACCCCTTTATACAAGTCAGCTAGTGTTATGATAAGTGTTCGTAATCGAATTACAAACGGATCAGACGGCAAATAACGGACTTGATTCCAAAATAGCACGACAGAGACCATGGAGAATGGTTCTGTTATTCCGTGTAAGCAGCACAGGCGCAGTGGATATACTACAGCCATGAACCTACTGGTTGCAGACGGTAAGAAAGAGGTTCATATTTTCTGGGATGTTCGACAGCGTTCGTAGGTCAATAGTGACGGACGTTTCGAAACACATTAGTGATTGTATCTTTAGCAACACCGCTGTGAACACCTGCATCTTGCGTAGTGCGATGGCTTTACTAGACTTATTATAAAGTGATATTATGCTCAGTGGATTAACGTTATTAATTTCAACTTTCGTGAATTGAAAACTTAGTTATTTATGTGCTTCTAAAGCACTGACGTTTCCCGAACGGTAAATATTAATATTGTAGCTTGCATCTCTCCGAAACCTTGCACGCCCTATACGGTGTCGTAACCGAGTACGCTACTTACGGCTACTCTTACCCTTCACCTAACGTATTTCGATCGTCGCCAAGAAAGTAAAAACCGTCTTGAACTATAGGCCTAGAATTTTAATTGTGGCTTGAACATTAATTAATCTTCCTTCTTAGGCGTCTGTAGTTCAGAACGTACGATACATATCTGAATTTTTTTTAGGCAGTAACTGTCGTGTCTGGCAAGCCTGTTTGCTAATCCTTAACATACCGACGTTCTTTTTTAGTGGGATAATATTCCTACGTTCGTAATACAAAGCTGTTATCTTTATCCATATAATACCGCTGACTGTCGTGATCTCTAATTCAGATGGATGTCGAGCAGAGTGGATAGCACACCTGCTTCGCATTCCGGAGGTGCCGTATTCAAATCTCGGCCCTGCGACCGGCTGTTCTTAGATTCTTCATGTTTTTTTTCCCCCAGTCTTTGCCGTGTAGTAATTAGAAATTAAACCACGACCACTTCATTCCACATTCTTTTAAAGAATCATCCTATCATTCAACATTAATCAACAGGCCTAGTTACTGTGTTTTGGCTTCCAACACTTACATTTGAGTGCCATATACGACAGTATTGTGGGCCGGGTAGCTCAGTCGGTATAGCGAGTAACTACGGGCTGGACGGTCCGGGATCGAATGTAAACACGCTATGTGTTCACTACATATGTGTCCCACACCCTGTACAATGTATTTAGTTAGCATGCAAAAACGTGATATACCCATAGCTTGGTGTATTGAAGTTGTATTTGTTTAAAAGGCATAATATAGTGAATATTTAAAAAAAAAATCCCGGTGGGGGAGAGATTTTCCGCCCTTCCAGACCGGCCCTGGGGCCCACCCAGCCTCCCGTAAAATGGGTACCGGGTCTTTCCCAGGGGTAAAGTGCGGCCGAGGCGTGCTGCTGACCACTCACCCCCCTCTAGTGCCGCGGTCAAGGAAGAGTAGAGCTATACCTCTACCCACCCTCTGGGCCACACCGGGCCTGTAACGGGAAAACTTTACCTTTTATATGACACTATTACCCTTTCACTACGCCTGCCACACATTGGTACAGGACTCAGCAGCTGTCTTTTCACTGGAGCTCACGCATATAAAGACACACCACAGGTCTACACAAAATATCTTCAATATAAAGCGTCATTAAATAAGACAGATGAAGACTAAATTTGTGACTGGTAATTGTTTACCGCCGATTCGTAATTTTAAGTTCCATTACTCTACATAAGAACAGCCGTGGTAGCTCAGGGATTATAGTGACTAGGCTAGGGGTTGAACTGATGAATCGAAAATCGTGGCATCGCTTCCCGGCAGAGTCACGAGATTTTTCTCTTCTCCAAAGCGTCCAGGTTGGTTCTGAATCCTAGAAAGATTCGTGTTCGATGGGCGCCGTGACGAGGAAGCCGACCGCTTGCCACCATCTAGTGTCGGGAATGAGAATGAGTGGTACTGTACCTTCCATATTCAGTGAGGATTGTTAATGTATACCGTGGGCCGTGGTGAACTAGAAAAGTACGAATTGTGACTCCTTTATATGTGTATTTTTCTTCGCTACATACACTTTAAACCCCAGTGGTTGCTTCATAAGCCACCAGCTTAACCATTCTAAACTTATACGTCATGTCTACAGAGCGTATTGATGTTTTGTATGGAGCTCAGAACAAAAGGAGATTGTTTCTCTACACGGTATTAAATGATTGGCTTTATAACCGAGATGGATCGTGTTTACTGCGCGGTACGATCTTAATCTTCAATTATAATTCAGCTTAAATTTCGTGTTGAATCCAAACAGTCTACCTCCCATCACCTTACCTTCTTCATTTCCCACTATTATTACCTGTTACCAACCTGCCTACACAAGGAAGAGCGGGCACTGACTGAGAACCTCTCATTGCACCCCCTCCCCCCCACTTCCCTTTTCAAATGCCTTACCATAGCCCAGAGGTTAGTCGGCAGCATCTCACCGTGGCGACCCGGGTGCGATTGCCAGTCAGTCTGAGTGGGATTTGTGGCGGGTAAAGTGACTCTGGGATAGTGTTTTCCCACGTCAGTGTCGTTTCACAGTGTTCCGTACTCAGCTTCATCTAGAGAACGACAAAGTGGCAGAAGGCTGGGAACCTTCCGAAAAATTAAAAAACCTGCGCTATTTCGAAAATCAGGGAGCACAGGACAGAAAAGTACTTCCAATTTGTTCTTGTTTGAGGGTTAACGTGTCTGTGGTAAAAACGAACTCACTTCCTCGACAGTCCGAAGCGGAAGAACATTGACAAAATCATCTCCCTGTGTGTTTTCATCTTGCTTTCTGTTAAACCGGTTGTGAAGATCAGCATAAAAGATGTGTGCGGAGAGGAAGAGAGCGAATGGAATGTGATTGCGGGGCGAAGAGGGAAGCACCCCAGTCAGGCTCCACCCAGCTACTCGGGCTCCTCCTCCAGAGAGACGGGCCCCGTACGGTTGTTCAGCTGTGAGGTGATCACTGCCCTCCGGAGGCAGATTACTGCTACAGAAGGCCAAGTGGTGACACAAAACTATATTTTAAATCTGGGTTACGTGTGATATATGTGCAATCTGTGAGCTGGCATGACCAAACGGACCGGTGCGTCTATATACATTTAAGGTGCTAAGGCAACAAGATACGCACCGGAAGTACGAACGATAATGTTCTGTTTTACGTCGCATTGCTCTCATGTGAGACTTTGTAATTGGCTACTTTTGTTGTTCTTCCGGAACATACAAATTTCACTTCGTGTTCATTTATTACCCGTCATAATTGATGTGGAATTTCTTACTGGATTTTGCACAGCCATATCTAGGGACATTAAAAATTAGGTTTCTTTTTTTTTTTTTTATATAAGATGTTATGGAGTTTCAGTGGACAGCATCAGGAAGTGGTAAAGAAATCTGGCCGATCATAAATAAAAATGAGTGCAGACGTTTGGAATGTCTCTATGGAGTGTGATGGAATGTAGATAGAGGGCTATTTACTTTTGTCTCCGCTGATGATTACGGCAGAAATGCTGGGTGAGTAGATATAATATCTTATTTACACAGACTATTATTTTGACAAACATAACATTATTTCCAATTGACACAGCAAAAATAAACGAGTGTGTAAATTGTGTGAGATCGTGTAATAGTCACATTTAAGGCGAAGGGATTCTGCCTGTTTGTAGCGTCTAAGAGGATACAAATAAAAGTATTCGGTTGAGTAGCCTAGCCAGGTTGTCTGATGACGTCCAGTAGGGGAACTCGTTGATAAGAGGACAAGCAATCGATGGAGCGGGTGGGTAATTCTGCTTAGTTAAGAACTTCATACTAGTTAGAACAAACCACCATCCAATATTATACGAACGGTCTAGTAAAACCAACTGTGAAAGATGGACTGGGCATGTAGCATGCAATGGGAAAGTCGTATGTAGGCCTGTCTACAAAATTGTGGTCATAACGTCTCTAACTAGTATGAGTTCATTTATTTGTGCTATATTTATTCTCACAGACAGCACCTTAGGCTAAGATTTGTAATAGGCCAATAGGTAGTGTCGAATGGCCGGACAGGTAGTGAATAATGAATTGGGAATGACGTGGAAGGAAAAAAAGGCTGTGCCACAATGAGGCTGGCCTAGTCTGACATTTTTTTGGGGAGACTGAGAAAAATCACGATAAGCCAGCCGGAGAAACCCGGTACCTCCCAATATGCAGCAGGAACGCTGCTGTCTCCACCGTGACTTTAGTCTGGTTAGGCTTACACGGGAGGGTAGGCCTAACACTGAGACGGGTCCTACATCCAGAGCTAGAAGTAACAGACTGTAAAGCTGTCTACTGGATGCTGCTGGCTCAGGATAGGGTTCAAAGCGCGTGTCAACATGTTGGAGAAACCCCGGGTGACAATACAAGGGAATATCCGGAACAGCAGGGCGACCATCGTCTGCTCTCATGGATCAGAAATTAGGAGTCCGCACAGTTTCGTGATTGAAGGGTCGGTGTGTGTTTGACGTCGGCGTCTCAGGTGATTTATTAATGGAGCCATGCAAAATAGACGTTAGGTGTAGATTTTGTTGTTGACTGACTTCTGCACACCGAAGTCACACAGTACGTATAACTAGTGAATCGGCACAAACCGATAGATAACACACTGTTTTGGGTGCACGTATGGGGCTGTTACAGCAGGCTTCTGGGGTGTGACGCAGTGTGCTCTGGTAGAAGTGTATCTGCTCGAAATCACTTCCCACAAGACAGCAGTGTTTGCATTAAATGGTCTTGTTTTTATCAAAGTTTTGAATACTCCATGAGGCCCAATCGGCCTCCTAAGCAATGGGTACCGTGTTTTTTTTTTCTCTGTCGATAAAGTGGCAGGTCGAGATTATCTGGCGTTCAACGTTCATCAAGCACTGGTACCTAATTAAGCACATGAAATAATATACGAAGTTACTACACCTGTTCTTTGCAACACATCTTAAAAAAAATTTAGAGTTTTTTTTTCTGCGACGCTACAGCCAAAATCGGGCCTAGGCCGCCCGTTTTGAGGTTTCTACATAGCATACAATTAAAGACGCATCGGGTAGCATTCCTCCGAAGGAGTGAACAGCGTGTCGCAGAGGCCGCCACCTACGCGACACACAAAGAAACACAAAATACGACAATCCGGAAATTAGGTGGGTTTCGAACCCGCAATCCCAGCAGTCAGGAGGCTGAAAGCCTATGGCATAGAACGCAAGGCCACCGGGATCGGTAAATCTAGACTCCAGGAACCGTGTGTTGCCTGTTTCCCAAGTCTTTAATAAACTCGAACGCAAATGGTCCCATCGATTCTTGCGGCATTCTTGTGGGTTTCCAATTTAGCCGAAGTCTCTCCAAAACGGACTTTTTTATGAAGAGCCAAGTGACTAAATCTTCGACAAACGCACGTGCTCTGGTAAGGGAAACTAAATTCACCCTATAACAGACCATGAAGACCCAGAGGGGGAGTAGAGGTGTAGCTCTACTCTTTCTTTAACTTCGGCGCTGGATGAGGTGAGTGATCAACGCCACGTCCCGGCCGCTTTACTCCCGGGAAATATACGCGGTACCCACTGTACAGGTGGCTGAGTGCCTTGTCAAATATTTGCCTGGTCATTGTCATCGCGTTTCGACACCTCTGGTACTTAGCCATGTGGTATCAGTGGACGTACCGAATGATACTGATTGATCACATACAAGACCTGTCCGTAAAATATAAACGACTCGCTGGAGAGCCACAGCAGTTCCCTGCTTGCTAAGTTAACAAGCCTTGGTGCTTCCCGTGACTTATGTCTCAGTTACAAGTAATAGACTGGAAACAGACAAGTTGCCAGTATTGGTACAAGTGCGCCGTTTCCACGACGTGGCAAGTAGGTGTCCAAGAGTGGAAAGTATCTCTAAAATATGCCACTAGTAGGATGAAGTCTTAGAAGTGATTTTCTGAGGTCGAAATGTGGGTTAACTTAAGAATAGTAACATCAAATTTGCGAGTATGCCACGCCAACAGATATTCCTCAGCGTTGTGACACCCTGTAGCCTGTCGGGTGGATACGCACATTTTGGAGGAACATGTTTCCGTCTTCAGGGTCGACCGTGAAGGTGGGAACACTAAGAAAATATGTTAAAAGAACTTGAATGGATAATTCATGTAGGTAAATGAAGTCCGGAAGAAGGAGAACTGTGCCCAGCTGCCTCACTTCACAATCGCAGAAAGATGACAGAAACAAAGCTTAGCATTTTTTTTTATATTTTGGCAGTAAATGAGAGCACGTGGCGATCTTCGCGCTCCAGCCGCATCATCACCTCTGAGGAACCGATTTCCTTTTGATAGAATGCTGGATGAACCTTCCTGTACTTGGTATTAAGGAGACTACCAGGTCCACGTCGGTTTCGAACTATGGTCATCCAGCTTGCCTGTCGCGGACTTGTCCCTTCGAAGCATGACAGCTTTCTGCGTCATATTTAAGAAAATACTTCCTACCTCATAGGAAACACTGTCGCTTTATTACTACTAAGAGAGGCAATGCTGATTATTCCGAGAATCATACGAAACAGGTACATTGATAGGATAATGTTATGAGGGCGTTTAGAGGATGAGCAGATAAACGAGAAAGAAGTAAATGTGTATGTAGTTGGGATGGAAAGGGAGATAAATAATATAAAATTGCAGTCGTAAAACCTGAAGGATACAGAGCAATTGGAAGACCCAAGCACATATGGGAGAATAACCTTCTAAAACGGATCTTAAAATATATATACTCGGAGGGAGTGGAATGGAGCAATTTGGTTCAGAATATTTAACACACTGAAGGACATTTCTCTCTTCTCCAAAGCGTCCAGGTGGGCAGTGGGACCGACTAATACACGCTTTAATTGTGTAGCTACTGCGTGCTCTATCCTGGGGAACAGGCTGCCTTGGGGCATCAAGATGACCACACCCATCTAGTACTGAGGTTAAGAATGAGTGAAGCCACTCTTTCGCATGTACGATTGCGTGGCGTTGGCACGGACAGCTCTTTTTTATGGACAACTGGTGGGCTTTTTTGAATATGTAATGAAACGCCGTGTTGCATCAAATGTGTGAATATTCTGGACAGCTAAGCAACTAATAGCTTCTTAAGGAGTACTCTGCTCCCTGGATCTCTTTACTTCATTATACGGAGAAAATAAATGAGCTTACACCACGAGGGAAAAATACATAGGCTTATTTGTCAGTGCTAAAGAGGACTGTTCATATTGTAAACACTTTGGTTTAAAGGGTTAGCAGTATTTGCTCTACTTCTGTAATTCTCACTGTCTTCTTATCGCACATTCCTGTTGAGGCCGCTAAACTGCGAACTGCATCGAAGGCAAAGGAGGTGAGTCTGTTTTGCACTATATCATTAAACAGTCTTGTAGAAATTTTTCCTTGTACAGGCTCAGTGGTTAATCCCTTTCCCCCCTGTATGGTTAATCCCATTACCCCCACTATTCCACTTTCCTTCATCGTCTTTTACTATAAGAGGGGTGATCAATGTTAAGAGGGCCATCTAATGGACTTGTAATAAGAACACAATATGACATAAAATATATGGACTGTCTATTGCTCTCTATACCGAGAGTAAGACGATCTCACGCAGGCTCTTGCTGAACGTCTCACGACTTCAAGCAGTGTAATTACTGGGAATCTCAAGATTTAACACTTTAATGGCCGGGTGTCTCGCAAGTTGCACGTTCGATACCTCGCGTTCAGGACGTAGCCCTCTTTAGTTTATCGGGTGTCGCACAAGCTCATGCAGTTTGCATTTCGGCAGCTTCAGGAATTAACCCATGTGTTACAGGGTAACTCGCCAGTTCACACAGTATTGTGTCGTGAATCTTTTTGTTTTTCAGACCCCAGTTAGGGGTTAAATTTCGCTTTCAGGAACTTCACTCCGGCCAATTCCTGTGTGTCTCAGGAGTCAAAATGTTTTGCATACCGTCTGTCTCACGAATTCTGACAGGTCATTATCGATAGTCTCACGAGCGTATACACAGTTTAAATATTACGTTATCTTGTGCTGGGAATACACGTACTGCAGAAAAAACCCCATGGTAGTAATAAAATTTGCTGCTTCATATTTCGGCATAACAAAGGTGGTGCTGGTGGACGCAGAATTCTGTAGAATTCAATTCAAGTAACAAACTTGACCGACAGACTGATTGATATTTGGAATATTCCGGTTTTATTCTAAATCGGGGATCTGGGTAGCCTGATGCTACTTGTGGTTCCAGTTGCTGTCACTCATTATCTCAAGACATGCAACTAGCGCGTCTTGTCACATTCTTCATCAGTTCATCATTCGTATTTATCTTTCCACTTGGCGGCTTACTCATTGTAACTTACGTAGTGGACGGAAGGATTCCGAATTTAATATTACTTGGGTTTTAATTTATTCGTAATTTGTATTACAATTTGTACAAATCGGCAACCAATTATAGATTAGCCAGCGTCTCTTCTTTAACCCACGAAAAAACAAGGGTTGTTATGTCCCGCTTCTACGTAGGCTACTTCCTTTGACTTTAAAAACACTGAGATTTACTCACACAGCTTACTTACAGGTCCCATCTGCTATCTACAGGGTGGTTGGGAAGTAAGTAGGCATTGAGAAATGATCATAACTTCTATATTTCCAAAGCAAAGATAAATAAAATAAATTTTACATGTACCTTTTTAAATGGGAATATTGATGCATAAGTTAGAATTCAACTTAGGCACCGGCAGCATCCACTAGCGTCCTCAAACGACCGGGGATGGAATCCACAGTCTTCTGCAGGAAGTCATGTTGGACGTTGATGATAACTTTCCGAATCCGGTCCCCCAATTTTTCCAATGTGTGAAATTTTGCCCGGTAGACCTCCTCTTTAGCCCAGCCCCACAGGAAAAAGTCACAGGGCGTGAGATCTGGACTTGTTGCAGGCCATTCGTGTGGTCCTCGTCGTCCCAGCGCTCGTTCCTTAACAGTCAAGCGGCCAGCCATCTTTGTTGTTATTGCGCGTGCTGCCTGTCTCGGCCACTGCCCACACCACGGACGCACGAATTATAAAATCTTATTTCGTGACGTATATATACACATTATTTTCATTATGATTGCTTTAATATTACAAAATTTATAGCGATTATTTAATGCCTACTTACTTCCCAAACACCCTGTAGAAGCTTATAGGCCGTACTAGATATATAAGGAATATAAACTTGTCACTGTTTTGTATGGCTGTAAAACTTGGTCTCGCTTTAAGCAAAAAAATATAGACCGAGGGTGTTTGGCAGTAGGATGCTGAGGAGCGTAGCCTATGTGTAGCCAGAGGCAGAAGTGGCGGGGGCTGCAGAAAAAGACGTAATAAACCAAATTATTTGTACCCGTATTCTTATAGTATTTGTGATATAAACGAATGAATATGAGATAGATGGGTCGTGTGGTAACCATGCGAGAGAAGAGAAATGCATACGGAGTTATGGTACGGAAACAAGAAGGAAACTGACCACTTAGAATAGCGAGGCGTAGATGGAAGGATGATATTAAACAGAACCTTAATGAAGTAAGGCGGGATTATGTAGATTGTATGTTATGTATTTCAGGTTCGGGGTCACTGGCCAGCCATTTTACACGAGGTAGTGATGTTTCGTGTTCAATAAAATGCGGGAAGTCTGACGAGCTAAGTAACTGTTAGTTCTCGAGTTAGGGTATTTATGAGTTTTGTGTTATTCTCTAACCAAATGCAAGTCGTATGTTATTCTAAATGGAGAAGCAGCGTTTCCTCTTAGGTAGGAACTGAATTTTTAGGATGTGAATTTAATTTCAAGCTCCAACTGGTTTAACCCTTACCCTGCTAACGTGGAGGATATGGTGAGCTCCTAATAATGTCAGCAAATGGCAGATGGGATTTAACTCGGCGTTTAAAGGGTTAAGAGCAAACATTATCTATTTCCTAATTAGGAAATGTATAAATAACACAGCAAGTTTATTTTATTTATTTCATATTCTTTGACGGTTTATTTAACGACGTTGCTAGTGGTCCTATCGTCGAATGATAGTATACTGATGAAAAATGGATTACGGAAGGCAGTGCAAGAGCACAGTCGTGGCGTAATTTGAAGTACTATTCCAACACTTGGCTGGAGAGCCTGAGAAAAACCATAAGATCATAAGACTAGCCATCTTCGCGGCCGAGATTTGAATCCGATACCGCCAAGTTAAGTAGCGGGAGTAGTAACATATCGACTGGGGCGTTCGGTAAAGCCGTTGTTGCACAAAATAACTGTATTTATAACTGTTAGTGCTGCTGTATTTTAGTCCTATAAAGAGTAGCGTTTAGTATATTTTATACATACCGCCAGGTTTAACACTAACAATAACAACAATTTTTGTGTATTACATGCAGGCTGTTTCGCGACTTTAGGGCATAACTGCAGGAGGTGATTTCCTAGGTCTTTGTGATCAAAAAAGTTCATATAAACATGTGTCCGATTTTGGACGGTTACAGAGTTATGACCGTTTTAAACTCAGAATAGAA
>Ga0123355_10011726_pt1 | contig 13535 bp, 9 predicted proteins | sample TergutEmb28metaG_3_FD_89872 | JGI IMG/M metagenome (GOLD analysis project Ga0123355, IMG submission 89872) | Embiratermes neotenicus P1 segment gut microbial communities from Petit-Saut dam, French Guiana - Emb289 P1 | ecosystem: Host-associated > Arthropoda: Insects > Digestive system > Gut ...
ATTGGCTGAAATTACTATTAATACAACCTAGGGGTGCGGTCAACTATAGCTATTGGTTAATATTTTACATTCCCAATCGGGTCTACAAGTGGCCCTCTTATGATACCATGGCGTCATAAGTCAACACCTGTCACGCATCCTCCTTAGAAAGATAATTGCCTTCTGCAACACATCCTGTGAGGTGAGAAGTCATGTGCCTTATGATGCAGGTGGGTCGGCAACCCAAACAATCACCTGTTTCCTGCAGGTGCAAAACTCTAGCCGGGAAGATCCAGGCTGTAATACCTGTCATATGCGACAACTAGCTGTTTGTAAGCAGTCCAACTCACTGTGAACTTTAACACGCGATGACAAATGCTGTGTTGAAAAAACCCAAGATGATGGACTGTGTCCAAAATAATAAACATTTTTTTATAAAACACCATTATCAAACATTTGAACTTGTCTTAATGGAATATGTAAGGTGAAAAAAGTCATAAAATTGATTATCTGGGGCAGGGCTGATGCAATGGTATGCATGCCCAAAATGGCTTGCACATTGATTTCATTGGCATGTGCCTTTCGCTGTTGTTCCACGTTTTTTATTTCTTTTACCCGACCAACATTTCTATATTGTGAAGAATAGTGTATATGTACACCTATCTGACTGCTTAGATAGTGTGTATGAATTACCGTTGCTACCAAATAATACTGCTAGTGAAACATTTTTACATAAATTGGGAGCGCTGGGATATATTGACTGGATAGTTTATCACTGGGGTGCTGGCTTGGCAGTGACAGGGTGAATATGTGACATTGGACAAAACATTTCACAGTCTTCTTTATTGAACAGGAAGTATTAGCAGCCACAGTTACTTCCACATTTTCTTCCTTATCCCATTCCTTGAGGAAGCCTTTAATAGAAATGTAATTGTACTATACATTAATAATGATAATGCAGTAATTAATAATTATGGAAGGCTCCGGGACCTTATTTTGTTCTTCAAAACTCCCATGGGTATGTGAAAGTATTTCTTTGAAATTTGTAGACAGTTTGGGGAAGCACCCTCAAAAAGGTGTGCTAGCCCTGGTCTAGGGCGTGATCACAGCAATGCTGGAAAATGTTCGCTATATTTGTGTGACATTTGTAACATTTCTGGCAGCATTTGTCTGACACACTTACTTTTGAGTTTGTTTTGCTATTCTTTGTGTGTGTGTGTGTGTGTGTGTGTGTGTGTGTGTGTGTCCCGGATAGACAGAAATTATACATTGCTCTACATAATTAACTTAAAACTTTTATTCATGTGTATTCTGCGGAATGTTTCTGTGGATCTTTCAGCTTGTTCAGGGCTTAACCTCTACGTTGTTGATCCTGCAGTATGTCATCCGTGTTGCACCTACTTCATTACGGGTACAACTTTAGAAAAACATCTCTCTCAAACAAAATTTGTGAGTTCGTTCAAACTTCCATTTATCATGAAGGTGATGAACTCACAAGGTATATCTCTCTGCTGATTTGCATTCCATGTGCCTATAACAATGGAGTACATCATCTGACCACATCACATGGGTTGTAAAAGTTGGGTCCACATATGTTTCCAAATCCACTTTATTCAATGCACTTGGTTTGTGAATGAGTCAATGAGTGAGTGTACTTAACCTGGATGGGTGTCATGAAACAGTCGTGAAGTACCTATTTTTCTGTCGGCATTGCAGCATCATACTTTGCTGACAGAATCTGTGAAGCTGCCTTAAGTGAACTAGTGCTTTCATGGTTTCCCTGTCAGGCTCTACTGTACTTGGTGGCTTCAAAATATTCCTGGAATCACTTTATTTCTTAGAAATACAATACAACAGCAATGCCAGTGACAGTAAATATGTTGTAAACATTCCTGGAAGGAATTTTGTGAAAGTCTTTTCAGCCCTTCCATTCGTAATGATGTCATTAGTATCACAAAAGCTACATCCTGTCATTGCGGATTTCACTTGAGGGAACAGATAAAAATCAGCTGGATCCAGGTCAGGAGAGTATGGGGGATGCTCCAGTGTTTTCACATTGTTCTTTGCTAAGAAGTCCTTGACTAAAACTGACCAGTATTCTGGAGCATTGTAATGAAGGAGAAACCAATTATTGGTTCCCCATTTTTCCTGGTGTTTCCTTCTGACTGCATCCCAAAGCAACACAGGATGTTAGTGTACACATCTTTTTACATTCTTTTTACACAGTGTCAATTCCTATAAATTATACCAGCGAATTGCTGTAAATTATACCAGCAAATTCTGGTTACTTTTTAAAGATACTACATATATGAATGGATAAATTAAAAGGTTATCTGTTGAACTCATAGCTTCATATGCCATAGTTTAGTGCATGAATATTATGTTAACCCCTTCATAATGTGGGGTCATTTCTTTATGTTGCCCCACCAGCCTCTTGCAGTGCTTGTGTAATTCTCACTGGCAGAGTGCTCACTCTTGTAGTGGATTACTGGATTAGATAGACAAGTCAGTATGTATATATTTATTTACAGTAAACACTTAAAGAAAACAAATCACGAACATTTGGTTTGAATGACTGGAAATAAATGTACATCTGCAACAACATGCCAGAACAGTGATACCAACCACATAATGAAAGGAGGCTCCACATAAAACCCTGTTCACTTGGTAGTGCTGTGCACACACAAAATAAACACATTATCAGACCACTGCACTGCCAAGGACTTCAGCAACCACCTGCCACATTTTCTGAAACATAATTTGGAAATACAACACAATGAAATGAAATTTAGATGTTTATCTCGCAGAGTCACGGCACTGAGTGTCAAGGAGTCTCAGTGACCAAACAGGCTAACCCATGGAACATACCAAGAGGGGAAGTGGGGGAGGAAGGGAAAGGAATGGATAAATGTGGGTCAAGGCCAGCGGATAGCATACTGCGGAGACTTGAAATAATGGGACATAACACGGCACAATGTCCATGACGCTAGGCAGTAGTTCACCCAGTGTCTTCCCAGTTTGTCTTGTTTTACAAATTTACATAAAACTGTTAAGAAATTCTTATCAGTGTAATAGTTAAAATATGGATTGTCTTAAAAGCAGTCCTTTAATATTTTAAACAAAAGATACTACATTAAACCTTGTCCAGACTGAATTTGAATGGTGGAAGATTTGTTGGTGTGTTTTGCAGAAAAGTGTCTGGTGTTGGTAGGCCTATGGGTGAAGACTGGAGTGTTATTTGCTGACTTTCTTTAAGCTTTTCATTGCTTTGTTTGTCTGCGTTGTCCACCTTCGTACAGAAATAATTTATTCAGTTTCATGTGTCATGTTAGCCAACATTTGCTGGTCTTTTCTCTTCCTTGCGGGGAAATAGGGTGATGTGTGGAGACCTGTCTGTTTGTTTGAGGCTGACATTTGAAAGTCTGTATATCTTCACCTGTGACAGAAATGTAGTAGGCAACACCACTGGGGAAGTACTAAAGCATTTCATAATTTTACTTTTTCATATGCTTCTGTCAGTTATGATGCATCCACTGACAGTACATTTTTCTTGCATAGAGTTATTTCTGTAATGTGACACAAACACCAAGTGAGCTAATTTCTGGCTTAGCCTCATAGCATGTGTCCATTTAGTGTGAGTGCTCCTTGATAATTTTTTCCACACAAGCAGTGTTTCTTTGTTTCACTTAGCAGTCATTTCTGTACTCCAGTCTTTGTTTTTGGTAAGCGTTTTCCTCATGTTGTAATCCAAAAAGTCTGGCATGTGATTGAGCAGTGTCCTGAAAAGCCCGCTTCACACAATTAAAAAATCTGACTCATAGTTCAGCCACTTTTGTTGTGGGTTCTTCCAGATTTCATGTTGAAGGGATACTTCAGAACAAAATACCACACTATGCTGGCCTCATTGTAAAATAATGGACTGTGTTAATGCAATTGAATTTACTGGGTACATTACATGCATTAACACAGGAACATTTCTTTGTTTATAGTCTGTTTTCTACATAACAGTAGACAAGTTTGAATGCTAGCAATGCTGGAAACAGTAACACATAACTATTCTCCTCTGACTCCCACTCATAAATCTCTGTGATGTGAAGAAAACAAGATAACCAATGGAGCTCAGCTTAGTGTATGACTTGAAAAGTATGTAAATGAATGTTAAGGTTACTGTTTTCATGCGACATGATGTCATGTGGTCTGGTATATATATACCACCATTTCATGGTAACTTGCTCTTTCCATCATCAGGGAGGATGAATGTTGCAGATTTCTGTGAAATGTGTGTGTTTTTACCAGCCCTACATGACATCACTTTCTGGGAGACACTATTCTTTGTAGTCACTGCTATGGGAACCTCAGAACTCATACACAGATAGATGATTTGACAGGTGCTGCCACTGGTGGGTGAAAATGAAGAATTTAATATTGAATAGGCATGTGACATACTACTGTCTATAAACATAAAGATTAAAATGTATAGTTTTGTTTTTGTAAGTGTGAAACTTGCCTAACTTTAATGGCAGAACAAAATCTGAGAGTGTGTGAAAATAAGGTGCTGAGCAAGATATTTGTTCCTAAGAGGGCATGACTAACATGAGACTGGAGATATGATATATTTGTTAACTGCAATTGGGTTGACACCCGGTGACATTAGTATAGTACACATTTACACAGAACAACACAATGAAACAGAATACACAGAACAGAACATGCATAACAATAAGAATACATAAACATAACAATAAAAATGTGTACGTACATACAAAATTACTTCACAATGAGGAGCTTCTTTATTGTGTCCCCACCAGATGTTTTTTAGATGATCAAAATGAGGAGGAGAGATGTGTGGGGTATATGACACAGGGAGGGAAGAAGAGAAAGGCATGTAGGCTTTTTATGGGGAGACGTGGAGGAAAGACATGGCTATGAAGACAGGGGTGTAGGTGGGAGGATATTGGAATGGCTCTTAAGGGTGTGTTGTGGGAGGTCATTGACTGGGTTCATCTGCTTAGGACAGGGACAGGATGCTCTGTTGTGAAAGTATTAATGAACCTTTGAGTTGCATAAATTTGGGGAATTTGTTGAATATCTGAGGGACTGTTAGCCTCTCAAGAATGAGCCGCACCATGACGGTAGATGGTTAGTATGTATCACATGCAAATGAAGCACTAGTCTCGTAAGGCTGTGTCTTACGAGCGCCATGCTGCACGATAGGTTGCAGCATCCTGTGTAATGTTTGAGCTTGCACTGCATACTCATATAATGGGCAGTTGATCAGCTAGCATCTGGTAGCAGCAAAATATCAAGCAGTTGTGAAATTTTTGAAATGATGTAAGATGTCATCCGAACTGTTTTCAAGAATCTCTGTGGTTTCTTCAGTATTTACACAGTGTTCTTTTACAGTTTATGTGCATTCTGTTTGTAACGGTAACTTGTTGTGGTATTCCAGCATTTGTGTTGGTTTCAAACTGCTCAGATATTTTGTCCACTTGTATAACAGTTGCATATTACTTCTTGTAATTTATGTACTGTATTTATCCATATAAGAGTAGAGCTGTACCTCTACCCACCCTCTGGGCCACACTGGGCCTGTAACGGGATCACTTTACCTTTTTTTTTATCTATCTATATTGTTATATTGTTCTGTTAAGCTGCCTCCCTTTTGTGCAGCATTGTTGGTCATGGTTTTGAGTGTTGTCATATTGTGGAAGTGAGCAGTGTTGCCAGAGTTTAAGAGGAAGAGGTGACTCATCTTCAGGGTGAAAATGGTTGGGATGAGGATGCAGGCAGGTTACAAAGGTAGAGTGAGAGAATATGGTCACATATTAATAACTATAGGGGAAAGGAGATGGTGCCTTGAACACGTAGTAGTAAGAAAGCAGCAGAGAATAAAGACAGTAACCTCTCTCCTGTGATTTTGCTTAGAGCTGATTATATCCTCATCCCAGTTACTTTGACCGTGAAGTTCGAGGCAGTTTGTCCAGATTGTTGGTAACAGAGCCCACTTGCACACAATGCAATCTTTCAGATAAACATCACCAATGAAATACTGTGAAAGCCTAAAATCAGGTGGTGACCTAAGTGTATTGAAACGAATGTGTCTGAGAAGCCATGCTGAAGCATGTATCTGTAATGACTTTGTATTTCTGGAGATTTGAGGTGCTCAAGACAATGAATTAAATATTCTTTTAAGATGTGATGGTGCACAGTGTGATAGATGTTTTCCAGAATTTTAGAGGAACCTTCTGACGTGATGTTCGTCTGTGGTAGTAGAGGCAGCAGGTTTGTTGGCAACATTGGTATCTGCCTACCAGACTGCATGGTGACACATGACATTTGATCTTAGTTACGTTTTATTATGTTTAGCTTCCAGAGTAAATTAGATTACTAAAAGTTATATGACTGGAACAAACATGAATTTGAAATGTATTAAATCATGTGGTCAGCTTCAGAATTCATTTGTCACAGTTAAGAAATATGATGCATTTCTCTTACTCCAGTGTAAGGATACACGACATGGTCATATGCTTCCAGGATTCCTAGATAATGCTTACATACATAGGAATAAACTTACTGCTCCAAAATTGATTCTGTACAAATAGAAATTATAAGATAATCACCTAGCAGGTTGGTGTTTGGACTTGTAGTTTGTTGATACTTACTTATAATCCCAAATGAGGTTTTTTTTCCTTGTTCTCACCAGTACAACTATGTGCATAACACCTTCAAATGCACCAGTATTGCCGTCTGTATCCTTAACCTTTAGAGGACTGATTTAAGTGCCAGTTGTCTCTTGTGACACCCAGAGTTTTTGCATGTGGCATGGATATTTAAATTGCTACCAAGTAAACACACAGAGATCAGCATATGGCATGCTGGGCTATTTGCCAATGCAGTTTAGATACCAGCATCTGGTTGGATGGGGTGTTGAAGGTTAAATATTAAGTAGTCATTATCACTTCTCCCATTCACTCTGTCCTTTTAGTTCTTTAAAGAGCTGATGTTCTGTACCTTCCTGTTGGTTCACCCTTGTCCTTCCCTTCCCTATTTCTGTGCCACTTTTTCCCAATTCAGCTTGTTCTCCTACCCTGAAGATTGAGGCAGCAGGCTTCTCTCAGATGTTGGTATGTGTTGGTACAAGGGTGCTTGGTGTCATGTTCCAGAAGGCAATCTTGACACCCCATACCTCAAGTCTCATGTTGTTTGTTTATTGCTAGCAGTAACTTTACAAGACACAGTGTAAAAAGTGATCTCTGAAAGTACATGCCCCTTGACTTAAAAGAAGTGAAACTGTAATGGGCTGACACACAAGAAAGGAGCAGGGAAGTGTTAACTGCAGTTGTGTTGGAACAAAAAAAATAATTTTGAGTGCTATGCAATAGTAACAGACCACCAACAGAGGGAAATTTCTGCAGTGAAAAGTAAAATGCATTGCAGCAACTGATTATTGAAAGCTACAACAAACACATGGCATATGTCAGTCATAGTGCTTGCATGGCAAGCAGCTGTTCACTGAGTTGACATGCCTTCAATTGAAAGACAGAACTTTATTTCCAGTTTCTGGACCTTACAATATTAAACAGTTGGGTTTTGTTATTTTTCTCGCTGAAGTTTGAGATTTATTATGGTGAGAAATTTGATAGAAGAAGTGGGAACATGTGTAACAAGATTTGAGTTCCAGCAGTCCCAGCACTGGCCAGCCAGAGTAAGCAAAGTTTATAGTCATTGGACTTTGTTTGTGGAGCGAGATCCACCGCTGGATACTGATGCAATAAGTATGAAGTTTGACTGTGCGGTGCCTTGTTTTGGCAAATGCAACACCATAATGCATTTATCCACTTGTGACCTAAACTGTGTATAGTAACTTAATTTGTAAGCAGCATGTGCTGATAGAAAGGTGATGAAATGTTCCAAGGATCTTCAGCAGCAGGTAAGATTATGTAATATAAATATTTTAACTGCATTTTAGATAATGCATACAATTCAGAAGCCTGATTATATATGAAAGTATGTGAATAATTTTTTCTAACTTAATTTGTAAACAAAATGACAAATTTTATTTGATTAAATTTGTAGAAAAACTAAGAGGTATTTTGTTTGTAAGTGTATTTTTTAAAAAATCAAACCCTCGAATTTCTGGTCTTTAAGCATTACACAAGATATTTACTTACAGTGCCAAAGTATTAAAACATGGTCAGGGTGATGGCCTAGAGAAACAGGTAAACCATAGCAGCCTTTGTTGGGACAGCTGTTCTGTGGCCTGACTAGCAACTGAATGTAAAACAGGTGTTCTGTCTCTTGCATGTTCGGTTGGGTCCAGTTTTGAACTTAATGCTTTCGATACATCAGTGCTCAGTTGGGCCCAGTTTTAAACCTAATGGTGTCATCAATACATCAGAGTTCTGTTGGGCCCAGTTGTGCACTGAGTGGTGCCAGTAACAGATTAAAGTGCTGTGGGGGCCCAGTTTTCAACTTTATGGTGTGTCAGCAACACAAGTTCTTTTCCAATATATTTTAACAATTAAATGCCACTCTGACCTTTTTAAAGGAAAAGGTGATCTGCTGTAGCCTTCATATGTTTGTTTATTCATTTATCTTAATATTTATGGTTTATTGAACAGTGCTGCGAGTACCTTAGACTGTAGTGTGTCAGATAGTAGGATGATTGATTGTAAGGAATGTGTAATGTACAAGGAAACAGTTGTGGCCTAATCTGATACACCCTCCTGGCGTTTGCATAGAGGAACTGTGGAACACCGTTAAAAACCTCCATGGTAATATTCCAAGCGGGATTCAGATCAGGCATTTCCTGAATAGAGGTCATAAACTTTACAGATGGAGCATGTAAGGTGGTTACTTTATTGTAGAGCATATACAGCTATACTTCATTTAATGTTGCTTTGGACAGTGCTATTTCATTTTGGGGAATTAATACCAAGTTTGCACAGTGATATTGGTGCCTTGAATGTATGTTTTTGTACAGAGGGACTGTGTAATCCCAGTTATGTCATTTTTTTCTTTGAATGTTTAACAGTGGAATGATTTAGGCCTAAATGTTACAGGTGTTGACTGCTGTCTTAATTTGTAATAGAATACCTAAAGCCTAACTGTTTTAAAGCTCATTAATTTTCTTGTATTATTTCTTGGCCTTAAAATTGCATTTACCTGCACTGTGTTATATTAATTATTTTGAACATGCTGATTTTCTATATGTTTTGCTTTTCTGGAATGTCTTGCCAATGTTATCTGGTGTATAGCTGTGGATGTGTTTTGGGAAAAACTTCCCCTACAACATATGAAAGTGGGGCATCAACAGTAAGCTATTGCAGGGCTTGTTCTGTTGCTTTCATTTGCTCTTCTCTCTTCCTTGTAATAAGTTACGCTGAAGATTTGTACTGGTACAACCAATCAGTGATCAGCAGTGCATTTTAAATTCTCATGAAGGTAGAGTGACAGTATTGTATATTAAGTACTGTAATCTTGTTTTTTGTAGTATATCCTATCAACATTTTCCATAAATTTAATGTTATGAAGACTGTTGTCACCTTGTGGTCTGGTATCTGGTACCTGATGTTTTGGTGGAACATGCTGCCTCATTCAGGTGGAGGTGGAGGCAGAAGTAGCCTCCATAACTCATTAGCTATAGTGTGAGCAGTGAGTCTAGTCCTAATATCCTTTCCCTGTTCTAATGACACATGGCAACACTTGAAAAGTTATGAAGTTTAGCTTTAGAGCTGTGTTGAAGTTCTCTATGCCTCACTGCCACCAATCTGCCATGTGTCCTAAGCGATGGTATTGGCTGATACAGTACAATTGTTCGTGTTAAATGTATTTATTTACGCAAGGACTAGATAAATTGTTGACACTAGCTGCTAGGCAATGGATAACCATAATCTTCACTTGTATTAACTGCCATGAGGAACTGAAATCTTGGAATTTAACCTTTTGTTCTGTATAGCTAGGGGATCGTGAGTACAGTCATACATAGCAGTTACTGGCACTGGTACAGACATGTTACAGTGTTGCTGCACTTGATATTGCAAACCAGAGTTAAGCATTTCATAATGGTACCTTGGTTAAGTTGCATGTAGTATCTGAATAATGTTGTCATACCATCTTAAACGTAACTTGCCCCTTTTGTTAGCACTGTGATTGTCTGTGATTACTGTTCTTGTACTCTTCTTTCTAATTGACCTTTAGCTAAAGCATCAGTCTCAAAAGTTTTGTTTGTGGAAGTCTTCCAGCATCAGAAAGTACAGGTGGATTCTCGTACTAGTAAGGAAAACTGCATGAATTCTCTTCCTTTTAGTCTTTATATGGTATTTAAAAGGAGACAAAGAAAATTTAAAATTTGGTACAAAATTATATCAGACGCTGTGAATACCTATTACTGTTTGGTACAGAGTCTTTTGTCTTTGTTTTCAATCCAAAAATACACAGAAATTAAACTATGCAGACTTGTAATTTTGTTGTATCTTTTGTATGGGTGTGAGATTTGGTCTTTCAAGCTGACAGAGGAAAGTAGGCTGAAGGTGTTTGAGAATAGGCTGTTGAAGAAGATACTTGGACCTAAGAGGGAGGAGGTAATGGGACTGGTGATGATGGCATAATGAGGGTCTTAATCATTTGTACTTCTCATCAAACATGACTTGAGTGTTTCTATAGTAAAACCAACTAGATGCACCAATGTATCAAATTTATTTTATTTTGGAATGACACTCTACATGTTTTGGACTGTCTTTCCATCCATCATCAGGAGTTCAAGACTACATACAGCAATCAAACAGATACTGCTGTCTGCTTGCTAGCGGGTACCTGCTAGCAAGCAGACAGCAGTATCTGTTTGACAAATGCCTGTTGCTGTATGTACAGTCTTGAACTCCTGATGATGGATGGTAAGACAGTCTGAAACATGTAGAGTGTCATTCCAAAATGAAATAAATTTCATACATTGGTGAATCTAGTTGGCTTTACGTTAGAAATATATTACGATGCATGACCTTATGAATGCCAAATTTGTCAAATGACTTGAGTGATCAGTTCAAGAAGCATGAGATGGATAGGCATTCGGCATGTATGGAGAAGATGCAATGTGTGTACAGGGTTTTTGTAGGGAAACCTGAGCAAAAGAGACCATGTGGAAGACACAGGTCAAGATGGGAGAACATATTACAATGAATCATCAATAACCAGGATGCGATTGATCTGGCAGATTTTAGGGACAAGTGGCAGGCTGTTGTGAAAACAGTAATGAACTTCCATTTTCTGTAAAATACAGGGAATTTGTTGACTGGCTGAGAAACTGCTGGCTGCGCATGAAGGGCTGTACTTCATGGAGTTAAGTAGATGGCCATTGGCCTGATGATGAGTTGTCAAAATAAGCTGCCATACATGTATAGAACACTAATATGAAACAATCAATTAATACCACCATCCAACACAACTGTATTCATTGTGTAGCATACTGGTGTCTTCGTGTCTGATGGTGGTCTCGATCAATTAATCATTTCAAAACACAACAGGCTGCCCTTTACCTAAGTAGTAGTATGTACCAAACTTCGTTGTATTTCAAGCAAAGAGCTTATGTAAAACAGTCATAAATGGTGTTGCTATGTATACCTTCATATGCAGACATTTGTCCCTTTCTTTTTAAATATTTTTTAAAATGTATCTAGAGGGCATTTAGGGCTGGGCTAAGGGGTAATCAGCTTGGCAGCTGCCTGGAATGCTAAGACATCACTGGAATAGTAAGAAATATGGTGCTAGTGAACTCAGGTTTCCACATGCAAAAGAATTTATACAGAACTTACTGGCATTTTGAGCATGTGGCCTCAGAAATGTTCACCAGCCCAGCCCTGGGCTGAAACAGTTTACAGAGTATTGGTTTGAAAGGGGTGCCAAATTATTAGTGTGTCCAGGGTGCTATATTATTAACCTACCTGTGGCACCCACATTCTTGGGCTGGCCCCAAGGGCAGTGAACAAAGAATAGTTAGATGTATTAATTACAAACTGTCTGTGACTGTACAGGAAGGTATAGAAGGGTGTTATTATTGATTGATGGTTGAGGTAATGGTGGACTTTTTGACAAAGAATATTTGAGGAAGCTGGTTTTCAAGCCTTCGGTTTCTGAATTATTTGATCTAAGCAGATGGCTATATATATATATATTTCTGGCATTGCCAAATGTTCAGTTTTGTAACAATGTTTCTAATGTTTATTTACATACATAGAATTTTAAAATATTTATTTTACAGATCATTCAGTTACCATCTGACATTACTTTTATATTGAGAGTAAAAATATATATTGATTTTGTGTAAATGGTAAGAAAGTTACTGTTGTTTTTTTCATAGTATTTCTGGTTATTCCAATTCCTTTTATGTCCTGCACTGTTGTTTGGGCTGTACCTAGGTAGTAACTAGGCTGCTCGTACAAGGATCTCTTTCCCCAGCAGTAAAGCAGCTGGTGTGTGATGCTGGTGACTCGTCTCAATCTAGTTTTTGAGATTATGAATGGGTGGAGCTATTCCTCTACTCCCCCATATGCAGAGGAATAATTTGACCTTGCCTTACTGTTTTGTAAGGAAGCTTGAAGGTGAAAGCAGATTTTTTTTCCCCAAAATACTAGTACCAGCATTTAAAACTGAGGCACTGTGCCCATCACAATGTTATTATGTACCCAGGAGATGGAGACAGCTTGCTCCTTATAGTGCTTGCCATCCATAAACCAAAATTTGCTCTCTTTCATAACCCTGTACCCTGCAATATCTGTTTTAATCTATTTTATTTGTCAATCTTGTATATTACACAATGTGGCATTAAATTTTTTGTTTTTGCAGATCAATTTTAATTGGTTGTAATTAGTTTTTACCCACATTTTAAGGCTTTATTTTGATGCAGGGGCAGTAATTTTGATGTTTTAAGGTATGAAATTGGATTTTGATTTCAACAGATGTATATAAAACAATATACCAGCAATTTTTAAGTATTGTGCTTGTTTGTGCTGTTATTTATATTTTATGCTGTGAGGGAGAGTCAAATGAAAACCTTAAAAGTGCGATAAAAATTCGAAACACAGCTCGACTGTCTTGCAAGTTGACAACAGTGATACTGATGGTTTGAAGAGTGGCCGACAGGTGGCAGTACGATGCAGGAATGCAACACGACGGCGCAGTAGTAGTGAAAAGATGGCGGCCGCGCTTGCAACATGCACCAAAGAAGAACAGCGTCCTGTCATTTTTTTTTTTTTTTCTTAGCATTGAAGGGGTGAAACCCATCGAAGTTCATCGACGAATGAAAGTATGGTTATGCATGTCTGTCACTACAGCAAGTGTACGAGTGGACTAGGAAGTTCATGAACGGTGTTAGTTCTGTAACAGACTCTCCTCGACCTGGTCCGGCACACCGAGTAGTGACACCAGAGGCCATTGCAGCAGCTGAAGCCATCGCGAAGGTAAATCGCCGCGTAACAATGAATGAAATAGCCGCACATCTGGATATGAGTCATGGGTCAGCCCACCATATCGTCCATGATGTCCTGCAGTTTCATAAATTG
>Ga0123355_10011727_pt1 | contig 13534 bp, 9 predicted proteins | sample TergutEmb28metaG_3_FD_89872 | JGI IMG/M metagenome (GOLD analysis project Ga0123355, IMG submission 89872) | Embiratermes neotenicus P1 segment gut microbial communities from Petit-Saut dam, French Guiana - Emb289 P1 | ecosystem: Host-associated > Arthropoda: Insects > Digestive system > Gut ...
GATTTAGATGTGTATTCAATACCCATTTGCTCAAGTTTATACTTGTTCTGCAGCAGCTTTTTAGAGAGTGCTGCGGCGGTGAAGCTGTGACCAGTGCGTTCAGCAACCTTTTGCGCAAGCTCGGTTGGCGAACCTTCAAACTTTTCCTCTGCTCTAATGAATTCAACAAAAACGCGCACCACATCATCCAACAGCGCATCAGGGTTCTCCAAGCTGTCCGATTCAAGATTCCAGTAGTGACTTTGCTTATCCCAGGTAAGCTCGATCTCACGATACTCAATATCTCGGCCGGTACAGTAAAGCGTAGCCCGACCACTTCCGCGCTTCGATTCCTTAAGTACAAAGCTGTTGTCCACCGCACCCGTGATACCTGTCGTGCCGGACACCATATTCATCGGATCGTCATCATTTTGTTTGCGCAGATGGTGAACCAGCAAGATAGCGATGCCATGCTTGTCTGCGATTGCTTTGAGTAAACCAATGTCATGATAATCAGCGGCGTAGGCATTGTCGTTGGTAGCGCTCCGCACTTTTTGCAGGGTATCGATTACAATGAGCGCAGTGTCAGTATACTCTCTCAGGAAGTTTTCAATCTGTTGCTCCAATCCTGTGTCGATGCTATTTGCGGTAACAGAGAAGTGAACATTTGATGGAGCGTCAGCGCCAATATCGAACAGTCTGCTCTGTATCCGCGTGAAGCTGTCCTCCAGGCAAAGGTACAGCACGGAGCTTTGTCCTACCGGTAATCCCCAAAAGCTATCACCTTTTGCCACCGCCAAACAGATTTGCAACGCCAGCCATGACTTACCCACTTTCGGCGCGCCGGCAAGGATACTCAACCCCTGCGGCAATAATGTTGAGATCGCAAACCGTATCGGCGGCAGGGGTATATTCATCAGGGTTTCACCATCGATAGATTGTAATCTGTTCTTGCATTCTCGACTTTGCTGTGGTAGACTGGTGTCAACGTGATTTTGTTTTGTGTCCCGCGGGACACTGGGTCGCCGGTCTGCGCCAACAGACATGGCGGCCGTTTCTTTTAAGAGCATTTTCATAGGCATCTTCCTTTCTTTTATGTCATTCGTTTAGCCTGTGGGCATCCCTGCTACTAAAATCTAACACGCTTTTGCCGCTGCTTCCATAGCGCAGCAAAAATACAACTTTTCGCAAAGATTGATATTCTACATAATGGAGGCGAACAGCATGTGCGATGGTTTTCATGTGTACATCGATGATCAGAACAAGTTGGTTCGCGCGATTGTAGAGCCAAAATATACACGCTGGCTGAAACCTGTCGACATCGCTGGCAGCCTGATAGAATTTATAGAATATGATTTTACAAAGTATTGGCACGTAATCGAAGCGCTTTATGAATTGCCTTTATTCGATATTTTAAATCCTGACGCAAAAGATTTTGAGACGTCACTGGACGTCTGCGGCTCAGATTTTGAAGAGTGCCGGAATATTTGCAGAGACATAGCTGAAGAACTGGAAGATACGGTTGGCTCTTTCTTCATCCGCAAAGAACTCGATCTGATTGATGCGCGTGAGGATAACGGTTACGCGAGCTTCTGGCTCGAGCAAGCACGCGATATGATTGAGGCTTTGCGAGGCGTAATCACCGCACATACTTTTATCAGTAGAGCGTTTGATATTTATTTCAGGGATACTGAGAAAACTCTGCCGGAGCGCGCTCAAACATTTTTCAGTCAATACCCGGACTTGCTGGAGCACACTTTTTCAGAGGTGTTCGCGTTCTACCCGCACACAGGCGGCAGACTCAACTATGAACGCACAATCTTGCTTGCAAAGGAGCTCGGCTCCGCTTTTGACAGCTATTATTCAGTGCTGCACAAAGAGGCGAATAGCTTATCTATCGTCAAGGGGAATTTGGTTGGTTCACATAAAGAGCTACTATTTTTCTCTTTCCTGGAGCTGCTCCGCAGAGATGTTCGCATTTGTCATTGCGAGTGCTGCGGAAACTATTTTGTTCCGAGGACAAAGAAAAAGACCCTGTACTGTGACAGGGTCATAAAGAATGAGAAAACTTGCAAGGACGTAGGGCCTAAGTTGACTCAACAGCGACAGAAAGAAAAATACGCGGCTATTCAGGAATATGACCGGATTTACAAGATGTACTATGCCCGCGCTGAACGGTATGAGTGCCGCATTGAGCTTGATCGTGATAAGACCGACAATGATTTGACCTATGATGAGTTTTACACTTGGTCAGCGAGGGCTGCCGCCGCGCGGAGGCGGTATATTGGAGAGGAGATTTCGAGAGAAGCGTTTCTACAGGAGATCGCGTTGGATACTAAAGATTTGAAAGTAGAGCAGCAAAAAACAGCAAACAAGAAACTGATTGCTAAATCACAAAAAACCACTTGACAATCAACTTTTCCCAAGTTAACATCACGCAACGGTGGCCACCGAAATTATTTTGGAGGTACGGTTGTATGGCAGATTACAGAAAAATGTACACAGTTCTATTCAATGATGTGACTGAGGCGATTGCGTTGCTTAAGGGCGCACAGGTAAAATCCGAGGAGATATTCGTTTCCGTCGATGATGGGGTGTTTGTTGAAGATCAAAAAAAGCGAAGGAGGACAATACAAGACAGTATTTATTACTAGATAAACTTTTTGAAAAATGCCTGCATAGCCTCTGGAGAAACAGGCGTTGGATCAGTGTTCGCGCTAATCCTTGTATAATACTTGTCGCCAAAATAAGCAGCGCCATCATCGCAAATTATTTTAAGAATAATAACAGTTTTGTCGTAATAGTTTGCAACACGCATATTTGAGCCTATTTGTCTCTTATAGTGTTCGCTTATCGTCATAGTATCGAGCTTATTCTTAATAACTTCCACATATTTGTCATATACCCCATTGTAGTGTGCGCTAACCTCTCCGTCAACACCCGTTACATAAAATGAACCCACTTGAATATAATTTGAGTTGTATTTCTGTTCGATTTTTATTGCATCATCCAGCTTGTCTGCAATACCTATCATCACATATCCAACGGCATTTTTTTCGGAATTGCACATGGCAGTAAGAGTTTTGAAAACTTTTTCGATCAAGCCATCATTTTTCTTTCCACTTGCCAAGTCATGAAATCCTTGTTTAAAGTCATATTGACTGTTTTCAGTTTTCGATTGAGTTAGTAAGTTTTCTACTTCCGAAGAATATGAATAATACATAGGATCATTTCCTGATTTATAAACGTAATGTTTGTCAAGAACAGCCGAAGTGGCCGTTATCACATTGTCTTTTGATTTGGCGGGCCAATTGCCACCACCCTTGTTGATGTTTATTGTAGACTGTCCAATGTTTTCAAGACATTTGTACAGCTCATCATAGTTGCTTATTTTCTTATCTTTACGGATAAGTAAATCGAACATAGCGAGAAACAAGACATGAAAGTATCTTGGGCCTTTGTTGAATCTTTGAGGACCAACCAAATGCGCTACAATTGATTTTGGCTTGCCGTGGAATGTCTTTTTTATTTCATCTAATACATGCATAAATTGCGCGTGAATTTTATCGGAACCAATTTTTTGAACTGCTTCATTGATTTTGTTTTCTCTGCTTTCTGAATCTTCCCTATTTCCGTAATATCCATCCAAGACGCTAACGTCAGAAGGCGGTATTTGTTCAAGAATCATCCCTGCTAATAAATCTGCAACTTGTTCTTCATCCATAGATTCTCTTAAATCTTTCTTGTTAATCACGTTCTCCTTGACCCAAAATACATTGTCTGCATTTATTCCAATACCATCATTTTCTTGAGAGATGCTTATTGCATTCATATTCGAAAGTAATAACAGTTCGTCGTGCGAAACGTCACCCCTAATATGTGTAGATAGCTTTCTAACCAATTGGGCAAAATCACTTGTAACACCAGCCTGTCGTATTTCTTGACGAGACAAATGTTTTCCGTTAGAATTTATTCTTCTGAAAACCTCATCAATAATGTTAGAATCGCTTTCCGTATAAATGGAATATGGGAGTTCATAGCTTGCAATTTTCACACAAACAGCTCTATCAAGAATCGGTGTTTTTTGAACAAGTTGTTTTGTGTCTAACAAATTTTTTGTCAAAGCAGTAGTAGATAAATCAAAGTATAAACCATTCTCATTGGCATATTCATTTTCTATATATGAAAAAACAGCATTTAATCGCTGCATCCCATCAATAATTTCATTTACAATGACGCCTTTATGACTGATATTCGAAAACAGAAACAAAGGCACAGGATATCCATTCGCAAGTGAATCTATAAAAGATTTCTTTTCAGAAGCACTCCATACCAGCTTTCTCTGATATCGACGGTTGGCTAAATACAAACCCTGCCGATAGTCCTCATATGCCCTTTCTACAACTTTCCCGCTAATTGTTGGCTGCTTCGACATAACAACAACCTCATCTTTCTTAAAAATTAATCGCCATATAAATAATACACATGTCCCACACAGTAAACTTGCTAGGCGGTTCGGTATTCTTGACCGATATCAAAAAAGATTACCGCCAAACGCTTCTCCCAACAGCCCCACCGCACTTCCCTCTCTTGCATCATTTGTTCCCAGCTCTCCGCGAAAAGCCCACGCGAGTATCGCCTTTTTCATCAGCTCGATTTTGCCGATGACGTCGCACAACTCGCGGGCGCGCTGCTCTTTTTCAAACAGACTGTCGAGGATGCGAACGATTTCTTGTTGTTCGAGGAGAGTAGGGACAGGCACAGTCAATGCAGATAGTTCTTTCTGATTAATTTTAGGTAAAACAGAGCGCGACCCTGCACTTGATGCTTGTTCGAGAAACTCGTCCGACAACATATAGTACCATAAATATCTGTTATTGCCTTTCGCCTCAATTGGATACATGTCCGCGCTACACAGCCCATCGAAGTCTACAATTACAACCTTTGATAAATACGGCCGTATTTTTGAATAAAGTATTTGCCCTGTGTAGAATCGGTGTTTGCCGCTTGTTACACCATCTTCGCTAATCGTGTTGTACTCCAGGAGTGCTCCGGTTCTTTTTTCAATATTGTCTGGTGCAATATGAGGGGAGTCAGGAAAATCTTTTGGGGATACCAAGTTGCTTTTTATGTTTGCAGCATCAGCGAAGCTTTGCACCTCCCAGCTATCCAACACAACCCCATTTTCCGCCCGCCACTTCGCGGTCAGTTCCCCGGTAAAAGCCCGGTGCAAAATCGCGGCCTTGCGCAACTCAAAGCTATCAAGCGCGGTTTGCACAAGCTCTTTTGCGCAGTCGAGCTTTGCGAAGAGGTTTTCAATGCGGGCGACAATGCGATGTTGTTCCGCGAGCGGGGGGAGAGGGATGAGGTGTGATTTGATTATTTCTTGTGAAATATTTGGCTGCGCCCCGCCTTTACCCTTTTTGACGAATTCTTCTTTTTGCGATACTGCATAGTAGAACAAATATTTGTGGTATAGCAATTCGGATGCAACAGCACACGCACACGCTTGATTGGTAGCTGCGGAAACGCCCATAATCGCAACTTTACCAATGGTAGCCCCATACATAGCTATTACAACGGTGCCTTTGGGGAATAATTTCGCGCTCGAACTCTTAATGGCATCCGCTGTTATTTTTTCTTCAGTGTCGTACACGATGCCGTCATTCAATTCACCAGTTTTTATCCAGGGAATGGTTCCACCGTAAAGCTCCGGTCTCTTTCGCGATGGAGTTCCGCCGGAGCCCCACTTGGCTACACTCTCAAGTGATACCAATTCCCAATTGACCGGAAGCACCATCACCGCCCACCCCCAAGACTCCGCAACTCCTTCACCACGCTCATAACCAAGTCAACGGCTTCCTCAAGCTGCGCGGCAATCTCCTCGCCGCTCTCGGCAGGGTCTTGCAAATCGGCGTAATCCAACACGCTGTCATCGCGAATCAAACCAAGGTCAAGGCTATTTCCCTTATCGGCAACCTGCTGGCGGGTGAAGCAGCTCCATCGCTCATCGGATATTGCGGCTCTGTCATCAGAATTATACGCCGCCACAAACGCGTCAAAATGCTCACGCTTGAGTGGTGCAGTTTTCCCGAAACTCTGCATATTGGTGCGTAAATCGTAAAACCAAACCTTTTTGGTATTTCTCTTTTCAGTTTTGCCGCGTGTGAAAAACAGCACATTGGTCTTAACACCCTGTGCGTAAAAAATTCCGGTGGGCAAACGCAAAACCGTGTGTAGATCGCATTTATCCATTAGGTCGGCGCGGATATTCGCGCCATCGCCGTCGGCAAACAGTACGTTATCGGGCAGCACCACAGCAGCACGGGCCTTGCCATCTTTTTTCAAGCTGCGATAGATATGCTGCAAAAAGTTTAGCTGCTTATTTGACGTCGGATAGGTGAGGTCATCACGGGTGGCGCGCTCGCCGCCTTTCTTTGTGCCGAACGGCGGGTTGGTCAGCACCACATTAAATCCGCTCATCTGTTTACCCAGATTAGACAGGGCGTCGGCCAGTAGAATGTCGCCCTCAATATCGTGCAACATGGCGTTCATCAGCGCAAGCCGATGGGTATCATGTACCAATTCACAGCCGGTAAACGCCCGCCTTTTCTGGAACTCCTGTTGCTCAATTGTCAGGTCAAAATAGTTGTGGGTGGCATCTTTGACGTAGCGGTCGGCGGCAATCATAAACCCGAATGTGCCGCAAGCAGGGTCGCTGCAACGCTCACCCGGCTGCGGCGCAATTAGCTTGACCATGACGTCAATCAGCACACGCGGAGTGAAATACTGCCCCGCGCCGGATTTCTTCTCATTGGCGTTCTTCTCAAGCAAGCCTTCGTAGAGGTTGCCTAGCCCTTCTTCTTTCGCGGAGTACCAATCGAGCGCGTCAATGCTGGTGATGATTTTTTCAAGATTTTTCGGCTCGCCAATGTTGGAACGCGCCTCGGCGTAAATCTCGCGGATTCGCCCGGTGCAGTTTTCGCCAAGATGCGCCAGAAGTTCGCTGTAAAAGCGTTTGAGTTCAATACCCTGCCTTTTGACAAGCTCACCCCAACGATAATTGGCGGGAATATGCTTATCAGTATCGGTTTCTTTGGTCATCTTCAAAAACAGGATATATGTAAGCTCGGTAACATACTGATGATAAGTGATCCCGTCATCTCGCAACACGTTACAGAGATTCCATAGCTTAGCGACGATTTCGTGGTTATTCACGCGGTTTTTCCTCCGGCATTATTCTTCGCTGTCAGTCAATAACAATTTTCTGCGCGTTGCCCGCTCTCTGGCTTCCGCGAGAATTGTGTGGATTTTTTGCTCGAACTCAGCCTTTGGCGGCAGCGCCGTCCAATACTGTGCTACCATAATGCCCGCTTCATCCATTTCAAGAAGTTCAATCTGCTCCCGATTACCCTCGGCACAGAGAATCAATCCAATCGGTGCGCTTTCGCCATCCTGTCGCTCATAGCGATTTAGCCACTTGAGGTAAAGCTCCATCTGACCCTTATGTTCCGCTTTAAACTTACCCTGCTTTAGCTCAACAGCAACCAGCCTTTTAAAATGACGATTGTAGAAAAGCAAGTCAAGGTGGAAGTCTTGCCCGTCGATTATCATACGCTTTTGCCGCTCAACAAAAGCGAATCCTTTGCCAAACTCAAGAATGAATTTTTCAAGCTCCCGCAAAATCGCAGCTTCCAAATCGGATTCTAGATATGCATCGCTCAGCCCCATATAATCAAATAAATACGGGTCTTTGAAAGTGTTTATCGGCACTTGTGATTTTTGGCTAATCTGGGAATTCGCGATTTCTTTTCGCTCAAACGCTTTTCTAGCGATTGCCTGGCGAAGCTCACGAACACCGAGTTGACGCTGTGCAGCGTCGTAAGCATAATACAGTTTCGCGTCCTGCACCTTGAGCGGAAGCAGTTCCACAAAATGTGACCAACTCAATTGTGTCGACAGCGTCGACACAATCTCCATATCCGAAAATTGTTCGGCGAACTGCATCATGCGGCGTAAATTTCTAAGCTCGAAGCTTCTGCCAAAATTTTCTGTTAATTGTGTCGACAGCGCCGACACAATTTGTTTGCCGTAATCGGCTCGTCTACTTTGGAGGATATCTTCGTTAATCCGCTTACCTATATGCCAGAATGTTAGGATAGCTGCATTATTCGCGTGAGCAGAGATTGAGCGGCGCCCCTGCTCAATCAATTCTGCGATTTCTCTATATAAGCTGTTTGGCGCAAGCTCATTATTCACGCAATGTTTCCTCCATCGTCATACAGATAGCGGTTAAGTTCCAATAAATATTCCTCTAGCATGCCTGAGAATATCTTATCGGCACGAGCAAATCCGCCATGAGTCTTAAATGCACCAGTATCAAAAGTTTCGCGGTCAATGATAGTTTCGGATATCAGTGTTTTTTCGATTAGCACCAGCCAATCCAATTGCATTTTTGAAAAATTATACCTTTTTCGCAGCTTGTCCACTGCGCGTTTAATGCGCTCCTCGCTGCTAATTAGCGCAGAACCAAGCGCGCCGCGGCGGATATAGCTGATAATATCAGCGGCGATGTCCTCGTTTTTCAGCTCGCGCCACGCGGTATTTAGCTGCTTTTCCGTGAAATGGTGGCGGTCAAGTTCAAGTTTTAGGCTCTTGAGACTCTCCCTCGTCAACTCATGTGGGCGTGTGCAAACAACTTTGAGCGCCGCGATGGTATTCATATTCTCGCGCACATACTCGCCGAATTCATCGAGGTAATCCTGCGGTTCTTTGCCATCTCCGTAACCACGAGTATGGCTTGTCAGTTCATCTTCTTTGTCGGAGATAATCACTGGGCGGCGTGAAACTGCCCCGCCTTGCTCAAGAATGTAGAGCAACTTTGCGTTGTTTAATAAATACTCTTTTGCTCTTCGCGTATCTGCACGCAACAGCTTGTCAATAAATTGCGTAGGGTCAAGTCCGCCAGATAAATCCACGAAGTGCTCAAGCGCCTGTTCACTCAAACCACGTTTTTTGCGCTGAATTTTTGCGATAATTATGTCAATTTGATTTTTGGCCTGTTGCTCGGACTCCAGTGTCTCCAAACCGCCCAACAAATCGTCGAAAGATGCCGATTGAGTTTGCGAAACAGGCTTCATCGTATTGACCGGCTCAAGCGATTCATAAACTCCTACCGGGTCGTAAATTTCAAAATGCGACTTTTCGATTTTCGGACAAAGGCGGGTGGCGCGACCCATCATCTGCTCGAACAATATGCGCGACTTTACCCTGCGCATAAACACTAGGGTTGTGATTTCAGGCACATCTATTCCCGTAGTCAGCAGATCAACGGTCACGGCGATGCTAGGATTAGTTTCGTTCTTGAAGCGCCGCACAGCTTCCATCACTTTCTTCTGATTGCCACCACCGATGCTGCCGGTAATCTTCATAATGGCATCGTTTGAAACGCCCACCGGCTCGTAAATCTCTTTGAGGATTTTGACGATAAGGTCAGCGTGGTTGTCATCCACGGCGTAGATTAAAGTTTTGCCGCTTTCTTCGTTTTCCGGGTTAATGTCCCGCGTGATTTCTTCTAGAACGGTGCGGTTGAAGTTTTCAGTAATTACACGCTTATTAAAACTCTCAATATCGAAGTTGAGTTCATCCTCAAGCTCATCGCTGTTTGTTATCTCGCCGGTGATAGGGTCATATATAGCGACAGTTTCGCCCGGCTTATAAGTGATGCCTTCGTCACGAAGCTTGGTGCGGATGCTATGCGGGGCGTCGTGGTCAACAAGGAAGCCATCAATAACTGCGCGGCGGTAGGAGTATTCAAACACAGGCTTACCGAAAATATCGGTAGTATGTAACGCGGGCGTAGCTGTAAGTGCAATCTTTGCCGCATCAAAATACTCAATGACCGTGCGGTACTTGCTTACATATTCGGTTTGATTGCGGTAAAGTTGCTCATCGTCACTCATTTCTTTATCGAGAATATACCCGCGGTGGGCTTCGTCAACGATAATCAAATCATAATCAGTCACTGATGGTATCAATTCGGTTTCGTTGTAAAGTACGCGCTTGACAAGACTCTGCACGGTCGCCACATGGATTTTTGTTTCTCGGTCAATATCCTTATCGTCCAGATTCTTGATATTGTAAATCTGATCAAGGGTCATCAGCTCCTCAATTTTGACTTCCTTGAAAACATCCTGTGCTTGCTCTCCGAGAGCGGTGCGGTCAACGAGGAACAAGATGCGCTTGAAACGTCCGCTCTTCAAAAAGCGATAGATCATGCCAAGGACAGTTCGAGTTTTGCCGGTGCCGGTCGCCATCGCAAGAAGCGCGGTTTGCGCTCCTCTAAGAATAGCGGCTTCAGCTTTTTTAATGGCTTCAATCTGATATGGGCGCAGGTTGAGCCCATCTTTGTCTCTCATTAAGTCGTATGGGGTATCGGCTAGCTTCTGATTCGCGGCAGCAATATCTTTCTCAAGAAAATCCCACAAGCTCTGCGGGTCAATCCAACCCTGCAAGGCTTTGGGGATATTGGCATCACTCCGGGCGTCACGGAACCAGACGCCGGATTTTGTTTCAAGTTGCTTTAGATACGGTCTACCATTGGTAGCGAAAAGAAACGGCGCCTTGTATTCACCCCATATGTCAATCACATAATCCGCATGTTCATCCTTTATGCCTATGCTGTATTCGCGGCATTGGTTGTCGATGACGGATGAGATATCTTGATGTGCGGGCTTCGCCTCAACCACGCCGACCAGTTTTAGCCCTACGAAAAGCGCATAATCCACATGGCCCCATTTGCAGACGGATGAATCGGTAGACCACTCCGCAATCGCGATGTTGCGGCTTTTTTGCGGGCGCGTACCTTTGGAATATCGCAAGTTTTCGCTGTCAGCTTCCCAGCCGACTTTGCGCAGTTGAGCGTCAATGAGATAACGCGTTTCTCGTTCCGACAGCCTAAGATTATTTGCCGCGCCGGCGCCGCGCCTTTTACGCTCGGTGGCATTTATGTCAGTATCAAGCGATTTTGGCAGTGTAGCAGCTTTGGATTTTTCCAGCTCTGTAGCGAGTATTTCATTTTCCTGTTGCAGCTTTTCAATGTCAACGCTTGCGCTGGCGTTTTGCGGCAACACAAATATTTTCGCGTGGAAGCGGTAGTCGCCATAAGTTTGCATAAACCAGATAGAGAGTGTGTGCGCCATTTCGAGAAGCGTCTTGGCATCCTCAAGGCAGTCATGCCCCTCGTGGACGGCAATGTTGCGTTTGGTGCGCAGAGCGTAGAGTATTTCCCCAATGTCGCGCGGTAACATACCTTCTTTTTTGAGCACCCTAATTCGATTTGAAAGGGTATCGTCAACCTTTGGCGGCTCTAGCTTGTCTAGCTCAAACATGTATTTGACCGTCAGTTCAGCCACCATACCTAGCTTATACAGGCAGGCGTTGGGGTCGGCATAGATGTAGCTTTCGGCTAGAGCGCCCAGCTTTTCAAGCGTCGGGAACTTGTCTGCTAAAAAAGAGAAGTTACTGTTCACCGTGTCTGCCCCCCTTGAATTGTGAAAACCTCTGTCTTATTATATATTATTTTGGAGGAGAACACAACGGGAATCAGCATTGGTTCCAACCATTTGGCGAGAATTATGTTTCCTTCATAACAAGCGGCGGTCGTGAAATGACCGCCGCTGTCGTAGCTTTACGGCATAGGCCAGTTTAGATTTCCGGCAGCATTCGGCGCTGTCGGTATATTGTTCACTGCTCTTTCCACCGGCGTCGCGCTTTGTGCCGGCAACGTAGCCTGTTTTTGCGCTTCGGGCAACTGTGCATTATAACACCAGAACCAGTCCCTGCACTTAAGATTAAGCGCCTGTGGATTTTGTTCACGGCTTACAAGCTGATTGTATGTCTGCGGCGCCGGAACCATCGTGGGCTGTCCAGGCTGCCAGTTGGCGGGCGTCACAGCCTTTTGTTGATCCGTAGTTTGAAGCGCGGTTAGCAACCGCAGGATTTCGGGGATACTGCGCCCGTTGGTCAACGGATAAACCAAAATTGCACGGATTATTTGATGTGGGTCAATAAAATACACATTGCGCACCGTTTCGGTATTGCTGACATTTGGGGCAATCATGCCGTAGAGGTTGGCTATCTCCCCCATCCTGTCTGCGATGACGGGGAACGGGATCATGACGCCAGTTACTTGATAGATAGCGTTAACCCATGCGAGATGCGACGGGTTACTGTCAATGCTCAGTCCGATAAGCTGCGCATTTTTAGCGACGAACTCTCCTTCCGCTTGTGCGAAGGCAACGAATTCGGTAGTGCAAACCGGCGTAAAATCACCGGGGTGGGAGAACAGTATTATCCACTTTCCGCTATAGTCGGACAGCTTTAGCGGGCCATGAGTAGTAATTGCGGTGAAGTCCGGCGCTTTCATGCCAATATGTAAACAACTTGATTCCAAATGAAACACCTCACTAAGTATATTCATCTCCAGTATATGCCACTGCGGCAAATTGTGCCGCAGTGAATAGAGACGCCCATTCTTCCACTGAGGTGTCGTTAGCGTTAGGATCTGGTAGAGTAATCTGTGGAGGTTCAAGTCCTCTTGCCCGCACCATCAAAAAACGGCATAACCATAAGGTTTTGCCGTTTTTTGATTTAAGCTGAACTGGTTGGCTGGCACGCGAAATCTATCGGCTCATCTTTCCACCATTCGGTGATAGCTTGCGACTCCCAACTCTTGTCGATGAGCACCATGAAGTCGTCATAAAAATCGTAGTGCCGCCGGAACGCTGCCTTGAGGCAGATTTCCAAGTCGAGTTTGCCCTCGACATCTGTAACGATGATTTCATCAACGAGCATCCGCAGGTGAGCGTCGCTAATGCCGCCGTTGGCTATGATTTCATCAAGCAGTTCAATGCTTTTCTTTGATTCCAACCGCTTTTTCTTGAAAGCAACGTCTAAATCGCGGTAGTTTTCAATCTGCTCACGGGCTTTTATGATTTCTTACTCACGCTTTTCAATCATCCTATCGTAGCGATCGGCGTTGGCCTTATCGCTGATGCGCTCCATGAGAATCTTTTCGATTTCAAGCTCGGTCGCTGATATTTTCTCAGATAATTTTTGCACCTGCCGCTCGACATTGCTCTTTTGCATCGTCCAATCCTTGACCTGTTTTTCGATGGACTGCCAGTTTTTATCCGCCATGGATTTGATATTTTGTAGTTCATCGAATATAAGTTTGTCGACAGCTTCTTCATTGATGCGATGCGGGGAACAGTGTTCCTTACCGTAGCGATGGTACGAATTGCAGATGTATTCGATGCGCTCCGCCCCGTTCCACATACGCCTTTTTACAGTAAAATTGCGACCACAATCCCTGCAAACAATCAGACTTGTATATCGATGAATTTTCTGTTTGCCTGCTCGTACATTGGATTGTATTTGATAAAATAGAAATACAACAAAAGCGCACGAAAAGTGCAGCAGGCAGAAAAAGAGGCTAAAAACAACACCGAAACAAATATGCTATCCTTTCGAGTAGAGGTAAGACAGGAAAGGA
>Ga0123355_10011728_pt1 | contig 13533 bp, 10 predicted proteins | sample TergutEmb28metaG_3_FD_89872 | JGI IMG/M metagenome (GOLD analysis project Ga0123355, IMG submission 89872) | Embiratermes neotenicus P1 segment gut microbial communities from Petit-Saut dam, French Guiana - Emb289 P1 | ecosystem: Host-associated > Arthropoda: Insects > Digestive system > Gut ...
CCGCGTCGACGAAGCCCTCGCCGCGCTCTGTTGCCCCGGGGGGAGCGATCCCCCCCAGACCCCCCCTGCGCATGGGGGGACTCCCCGTCCCCCCATAGCCCCCCGGGCCCCCGCATGGAGGGCTCCCGCCCCCCATAGCCCCCTGGCCGGGGGGAGCGATCCCCCCCAGACCCCCCCAGCGCAGGGAGGGACTGCCCGCCGCCCCGTACCCCCCCGGGCCCCCGAAAGGGGGGGCTACGTGACGCTCACCGCCGACCTGGGCCCCGCCGAGCGCTACGCGCGCTGGCTCGCCGCCAGCCGCGGTGCGGTAAGCATCGTCGCGGGTACCCGCGCCGCCATGTTCGCTCCGGTGCAGAACCTCGGCCTGGTGGTGCTCTGGGATGATGGCGACGATCTGCACGCCGAGCCCCGCGCCCCGTACCCGAACGCCCGGGAGGTGCTCGCCCTGCGCGCGCACCGGGCCGGCGCCGCCGCGCTGATCGGCGGCTTCTCCCGTACCGCGGAACTCGCGCAACTCGTCCGGTCGGGCTGGGCCAGGGACCTCACCCCCGACCGGGCGACGCTGCGCGCGACCGCGCCAGCGGTCCGGCCCGCCGTCGACGACCGGGAACTCGCCCGGGACGAGGCGGCGGCGACGGCGCGGCTACCCAGCCTGGCGCTGCGCACCGCCAGGGCCGCGCTTGCGTCGGGCCCGGTTCTCGTCCAGGTGCCGCGCCGCGGTTACCTGGCCGCGATCGCCTGCGCCCGCTGCCGCGCCGCGGCCAGGTGCGCCCAGTGCAACGGCCCGCTGCGGCTGGCCGCGCAGGACGCAACCCCGGACTGCCGCTGGTGCGGCGGGCTGGCCGGCGGCTGGCGCTGCCCGCACTGCGGCCACGACCGGCTCCGGGCGACCATCACCGGCGCGGCACGCACGGCCGAGGAACTGGGCCGCGCCTTCCCCGGCGTCACCGTCCGGACATCCGGCGGTGACCTGGTCCTGCCGCGAGTGCCGGACCAGCCAGCGCTGGTGATCGCGACGCCGGGCGCGGAGCCAGTCGCGGACTACGCCGCCGCCCTGCTCCTTGACGGCTGGGCCCTGTTGTCCCGGCCGAGCCTGCGGGCCGCGGAGGAGACACTGCGCCGCTGGCTGGCCGCCGCCGCCCTGGTCAGACCGGAGGGCACAGTTCTGGTGCACGCCGAGGCCGCGCTGCCCGTCACTCAGGCGCTGATCAGGTGGGATCCGGTCACGTTCGCCGAGCGCGAGCTCGCCGACCGGGCCGAGCTGGGCTTTCCCCCAGCCGTGCGGATGGCCGCGGTGACCGGGGAGGCCGCGGCGGTGGCCAGCCTGCTGGCAGAGGTCGATCCGGGCTTCGAGGTGCTCGGCCCGGTCCCCGCAGAGCCTGAGCCGCACAGACCGTCGCCGGACCAGGTACGCGCACTGCTGCGCGCCCCCCGGGAGCGCGGCGCTGCGCTGGCGAAGGCGCTGCTCGCCGCGCAGGCGGCGCGCAGCGCCCGGAAGGAAGGCGGCGGCGTCCGCGTCCAGCTGGACCCGGCGGAGCTGATCTAGGCCGTCGATAGAATTGAAGGTGAACGCACGCTTGCGCGATCGGGGACAGGCGTCGCGGGGCCGACGCGAAGGGAACGCCCGTTGGAAAGGGACATCAGGTACTTCGGTGACCCGGTGCTGCGCACCCCAGCCGAACCGGTTACCGACTTCGACCTGGAGCTGCGCAAGCTGGTCGAGGACCTGGACGAGACGATGCTCGCCAAGAACGGTGTCGGCCTCGCCGCCCCGCAGATCGGCGTCAGCCTCCGCGTTTTCGTCTACCACGTTGCCGAAGATGAGTTCGGCCACCTGATCAACCCGGTGCTCAAGCTCGAGGGCGAGCCGGAAGAAGACGACGAAGGCTGCCTCTCCCTCCCCGGCCTGCAGTTTCCGACGGCGCGCGCCCCGCGGGCCATCGCGACCGGCTTCGACATGCACGGCGAGCCGGTCAAGATCGAAGGCACTGAGCTGCTCGCCCGCTGTGTGCAGCACGAGACCGATCACCTGGACGGCATCCTGTTCATCGACCGGCTCGACAAGAAGCAGCGCAAGCTGGCGATGCAAGCGATCCGCGAGGCCGAGTGGTTCGGGCTGCCGAAGCCCGAGATCAAGGCCTCTCCGCACCCGACGGCGCGGATCTCCTGAGGGGACGCGCCCGTGCGGCTTGTCTTCGCCGGAACCCCGGCGGTCGCGCTCCCCACACTGCGCGCTCTGCTGGCCTCACGCCACACCGTCGAGGCGGTCGTCACCCGGCCGGACGCACCCGCCGGACGGGGCAGGAAGCCAGCCAGGTCCCCGGTAGCTGAGCTCGCGGACGAACTCGCCATCCCGGCGCTCAAACCCGTTCGCCCGAACGAACCGGAGTTTCAAGCGGCCCTTCGCGCCATCGCGCCGGACTGCTGCCCGGTGGTGGCGTATGGCGCCCTGCTCCCGCAGGAAACGCTCGATATCCCCCGGTTCGGCTGGGTGAACCTGCACTTTTCCGTGCTGCCCGCCTGGCGCGGCGCCGCTCCGGTTCAACACGCGATCATGCGCGGCGACGACATCACCGGCGCGTCGACATTCAAGATCGTGAAAGAACTCGACGCAGGCCCGGTGTATGGCACGCTCACCGAGCCGGTCCGCCCGGGAGACACCAGCGGCGACCTCTTGGAGCGGCTGGCAGCCTCCGGCGCTGAGTTGCTCGTCAGGACGCTTGACGCGATCGAAGACGGCACCGTCAGCGCGGTTCCGCAGTCACCCGACGGCGTGAGCTTCGCCCCGAAGGTCACCACCGCCGACGCGCGTGTCGACTGGAAACTTCCGGCTCACCTCATCGATCGTCAGGTCCGCGCCTGCACTCCGGAGCCCGGCGCGTGGACGGAGTTCGAAGGCGCCCGGCTGAAGCTCTGGCCTGTCACCCGCTCCGCGGTCGAGGACCTCCCGCCCGGTGAGCTGCACGTTGAGCGCGATGTCGTCTACGCGGGCACCGGCACCCACCCGGTCCGCCTCAGCGACGTCCAGCCGCAGGGTAAGCGCCGGATGCCCGCCGCCGCCTGGGTGCGCGGCCTGCGAACCGGCACCGGCCGCCTGCCGGGGCTCGGCTGACATGCCCGCCTACCGGCGTCCCCGCCGGCCCGGACATCGCGGCCAGCCGGAGTCAGCGACGGCGCCGGGACGTGACACCAGGCCGGGCACTGGCCAGGACGCGGGCCGCGACACTGCTTCCCATGACGCGGGCGGCCATACCACAGGGCGCCGTGACACGGGCCGCCATGACACGGGCCGCCATGACACGGCCCGCCGCTCCGCCCTGCCGCGCCGCACGGCGTACGACGTCCTGGCCGCCGTCGCCAGCCGCGAGGCATACGCCAACCTGCTGCTGCCGAGGCTTATCGCCGAGCGCGGCCTGGCTGGCCGCGACGCCGCCCTCGCCACCGAGCTCACCTACGGCACACTGCGCGGCCAGGGCACCTACGACGCGGTGCTCGCCGCGTGCAGCGACCGCCCGCTTGACAAGCTCGACCCCCCGGTCCTGCTCGTGCTGCGGCTTGGCGCCCACCAGCTCCTGAATACCCGGGTCGGCCCGCACGCCGCGGTCGCGACGTCGGTCGACCTGGCCAAGGCGGTGGCAGGCCCGCGGGTCTCCGGATACGTCAACGCGGTCCTGCGCCGGGTGGCCACCAGAGACCTGGATGCGTGGCTGGAGCTCATCGCCCCCGCCGTGCCCGCAGCCGGGGGGCCGACCGCCGGGCAACCTGACACGGACGACCGTCTCGCCCTTCGCCACAGCCACCCGGCCTGGATCGTGGCCGCCTACCGGGACGCCCTTGGCGGAGCTGCGGACGAGGAGCTCGAAGCCGCCCTCGCGGCGGGCAACGCGCGCCCGCGGGTCACGCTCGCCGCGTTCCCGGGCGGCCGCCCCCGCGAGGAGCTCATGCCCGCGGGCGCCGAGCCCGGCCGCTGGTCGCCGTACGCGTTCACGATTGCCTCCGGCGACCCGGCTGACCTGACGGCGTCCGGCGAGGCCGCCGTGCAGGACGAGGGAAGTCAGCTCGCGGCGATCGCCCTCGCCGGTGCCCCGCTTACCCCCGGCCCGGGTCGTGACGGAGCGGAACTGTGGCTGGACATGTGCGCTGGCCCCGGCGGTAAATCACGCCTGCTGGCCGGCTTGGCCACCACGGGCGACGCTCGATTGGTCGCCTCGGAAATTCACGCACATCGCGCTGCCCTCGTTCAGCAAACCCTTGCGCGCTCCGTTAGCTCCGTGCCGCATTCGCCGGATTACCAGGTGCTCGTGGCCGACGGCCGGGTGCCGCCGTGGAAGTCCTGGCCGGATGGCCGATTCGACCGGGTCCTCGTCGATGCGCCGTGCTCCGGCCTTGGCGCGCTGCGCCGCCGCCCAGAGGCGAGATGGCGCAAGTCACCGGCCGACATCCCGGCGCTCGCGGATCTCCAGCGCGGGTTGCTCCGCTCCGCCCTTGGCGCGGTCCGCCCGGGCGGGGTAGTCGCCTACGTGACCTGCTCGCCGGTCCCTGCGGAAACCAGCGACGTGGTCAATGCCGTGCTCCGCGCGCCAGCTGACGACGCGATAGCCGACGTGCAGGTGCTCGACGCGCCCGCGGTGCTCCATGACGTGCCGGCTGTACGCACTGCTGACCCGCTGTTCGCGCAGCTGTGGCCGCACCGGCATGGCACCGACGCGATATTCATCGCGCTGCTGCGCCGGGGCACGCCGTGAGCCTCTGGTACTTATTCTGGCCAGCGCCCGGGGGCAGCAGTGGTGCTCGCAGGGCTACCGGGCGGCGTCGCCCATCCGGTACTCGTGGGTGAGGTCATCGAGCCGTTGCCTGAGGTCGGGCTCAAGCTGGTAGCTCGCGCCGGCCAGCGACGCGTCCAGCTGCCCGGGGCGGCTGGCACCGATGATGGGCGCGGTGATCGCCTTGTTCGCGAGCACCCAGGCAACCGAGAGCGTCACCAGGCTGACCCCCGCCTCGTCGGCCAGCTTGCGCACCGCGTCCACGGTGTCGAACATCCGCTCGTGCCAGTAGCGTTCCTGGTACATCGGTCCCGCGTAGCCGAGGGTGAACCGGCTGCCCTCCGGCGGCGCCGCGGTCCGGTCGTGCTTGCCGGACAGCAGCCCGCCGGCGATGGGGTTGTAGGAGATCACCCCAACGCCGTCTTCGGCGCAGAACGGCAGCATCTCCCGCTCGATCTGCCTGAACAGCAGGTTGTACCGGGGCTGCACCGAGTCGAAGCGCGCGAGCCGCAGCGTCTGCGAAACCCCGATCGCCCGCACGAGCTGATATGTCATGAAGTTGGAACAGCCGACGTACCTGACCTTGCCGGCCCGGACGAGGTCGTCAAGCGCGGACAGCGTCTCGTCGATCGGCGTGTTCTGGTCGTAGCCGTGCAGCTGGTACAGGTCGATGTAGTCGGTCTGCAGTCGACGCAGCGACGCTTCCACGGCGGACATGATGTGCTTGCGGGAGTTCCCGCCGTCCATCGGCGCAGGCCCCATCGGCACGAAGCACTTGGTCGCGACGATGAACCGGTCCCGCTTGCCGAGCAGCCAGCGCCCGATGATCTCCTCAGTGCGCCCGCGGGTGGACAAGTCCCCGCCTAGCGGATACGCGTCGGAGGTATCGAAGAAGTCCACGCCCGCCTCGGCGGCCTTGTCCATGACGGCGACCCCGGTCGCCTCGTCGCTCTGCAAGCCGAACGTCATCGTTCCCAGGCAGAGCCGTGACACCTGCAACCCGCTCCGCCCCAGTCGCGCATGCTCCATACCCCGCACGCTACTCCTGGCCCCAGAACCCGCAAATGCCTCTGGCGTGAGTGGTCTAACCTCGGAAGGTGGCTCGAGACGAACGCGGAGTGACGCCGCAGAGCGAAGACTTCTCCGCCTGGTACAACGAACTTGTCGTCAAGGCCGAGCTTGTGGACCGCGGCCCGGTCAGGGGCACGATGGTCATCCGACCGTACGGGTACCGGCTCTGGGAGCTGCTGCAGTCCGATCTGGACCGGCGGATCAAGGAGACCGGGCACCAGAACGCGTACTTCCCGCTGCTCATCCCGCAGAGCTACCTGGAACGTGAAGCCGAGCACGTCGAGGGGTTCGCGCCGGAGCTCGCGGTCGTGACCCACGCCGGCGGCAAGCAGCTTGAGGAGCCGCTCATCATCCGGCCCACCTCGGAGACGGTCATCGGCGAGTACATGGCCAAATGGATCAGCTCGCACCGGGACCTGCCCATGCTGCTCAACCAGTGGGCGAACGTGGTTCGCTGGGAGCTGCGGCCGCGGCTGCTGCTGCGCACGACCGAGTTCCTCTGGCAGGAGGGCCACACCGCGCACATCGGCGAGGCGGACGCGATGCGGGAGACGATGCTCGCGCTCACGGAGATCTACGCGCCCACCGCCCGTGAGCTGGCCGCCATGCCGGTCATCGAGGGGGAGAAGACACCCGGTGAGCGATTCGCCGGCGCGGTCAGCACGTTCACCATCGAGGCGATGATGCGCGACGGCCGGGCGCTGCAGGCCGGCACGTCGCATTACATGGGTACCAACTTCGCCCGGTCGTTCGGCATCCAGTACACCGGCGAGGACGGCCAGCTCAGCCACGCCTACACCACATCCTGGGGGATGAGCACCCGGCTGATCGGCGGCGTGATCATGACGCACGGCGACGACAAGGGCCTGGTGCTGCCCCCTCGGCTCGCGCCGTACCAGGTAGTCATCGTGCCGATCACCCGCGGTGCGGCGACCGCGGAGGTCACCGCGGCCGCGGCCGCGCTGGCCGGGCGGCTGGCCGCCGCGGGCATCCGGGCGCACACCGATGACCGGCCGCAGCTGTCGCCAGGATTCAAGTTCAACGAGTGGGAGCTGCGCGGCGTGCCGATCCGGCTGGAGCTAGGCCCCCGCGACCTGTCCGCGGGCACCGCGGTGCTGGCCCGGCGGCTCGGCGGAGCCAAGGAGTCCATCGCGCTTGACGATGCGCCCGCGCGGCTGGCGGGCGAGCTGGCGGCGTTCCAGGACTTCCTGCTCGAGCGGGCCACCGCGTTCAGGGACTCCCGTACCGTCACGACCGATGAGTGGGGCGAGTTCACGGAGGCGGTGGCCACCGGGTGGGCCGTTGCCCTGCACTGCGGCATTCAGGAGTGCGAGGACGAGATTAAGGCCGCTACCGGGGCCACGGCCCGCTGCATTCCGCTCACGGGGGAGCCGGCGTCAGGTCCCTGCATCCGGTGCGGCCGCCCGTCGGCCTACGGCAAGCGCGTCATCTTCGGCCGCGCCTACTAGCAGCCGGCCAGCTCTCCCGCCTTTGCCCCGCCGCTTAGCGGCGTAGCGCACCGGCCGGACGCGACCGTAGCTTTGCCCCGCCGATGTCCGCCTTCTGCCCCTCGCGGTACCCGTCGCCGTAGCCGCTTCCGGAGTAGGTCACGCGCGTCTTCCGCAGCCGCGGGTAGGCCGCCGCGACCTGCTGTCGTACCACCAGCGAACGGTCCGCGAGGACAAGCGCCGCGGACGTGCCCGTGGCCGTCTCGGCGGGCGCCGAGGCCACCGCCGCCTCCTCGGCCGCACGGACCCTGGCTACGACGGCGGTCGAGTAGCCGAGCATCCATGACCGCCGCCACGCCCGTGCGCTACCCCGTGAGGACGGACCCTCGTAGGACGGCACCGGCTGCACCGCGAGCGCCCGGGCCATCTGCACCAGCACGGAGGTGAACAGGATCTCCGCCCGCTCCAGGTCGGAGGCGTACCCGAACGCGTGCAGCCGCGTCCCCGACTCGGTCCTGGTCAGCACGCACTGGCAGCGCAGCGCGGTGGCGATCCCGGCGAGCAGGTGCCGTTTCACGTCCCCCCAGGGAGGGCCGAGCGAGAAGACGCGGTCCGCGGGCCGATCGGTTTCCGGGCGCAGCGCGCCGAGCAGTGCCCGGTCGATGCCGTAGCGAGCCATCAATTCGGCGGCCTTGGCGGTCAGCGCCTCCGCCTCGGCTGGTGAGCACCCCTCGTCCTCGGCCTTGGCAAGCAGCTTCCGCACCCGGTCAAGCAGCTCGTCTTGCACCGTGAACCTCCAGCAGTCACTGATCCGAACTCAGCGCTGAAGCTAACAACCGGGTCTGACAATCCAGGTGCCGCTCCGCCGGCTCGCGCGTCCGCACTCTACACTTGCGACTGCCATGGCCGTTCAGATCTCACCCAGCATCCTGTCCGCGGACTTCGCGCACCTCGCCGACGAAGCGCGGGCGGTCGAAGAGGCCGCCGACTGGCTGCACGTCGACGTGATGGACAATCATTTCGTCCCGAACCTCACTCTTGGCCTGCCGGTCGTCGAGTCCCTGCTCAAGGTCGCGACGCTGCCGATCGACTGCCATCTGATGATCGAGGATCCCGACCGGCACGCCACCGCATACGCCGAGGCGGGAGCGCGCAGCGTCACCATCCATGCCGAAGCGGCGAAGGCGCCGGTCAGGACGCTGCGAGCGATCCGCGCCGCCGGGGCGCGGGCCGGCCTCGGAATCAACCCGGGCACCCCGGTCGAGCCCTACGAAGACCTGCTGGACGAGGTCGACATGATCCTCCTGATGACCGTCGAGCCAGGCTTCGGCGGCCAGCGCTTCCTCGACCTGGTGCTGCCGAAGGTGCGCCGCGCCCGTGACATGATCAGCGCGCGCGGCAAGGACGGCGGCGTCTGGCTCCAGGTCGACGGCGGCGTCGCCGCGGAGACGATCGAGCGGTGCGCTGAGGCAGGGGCGGACGTGTTCGTCGCGGGTTCGGCGGTGTATGACGGGCAGGACCCGGCGCAGGCCGCCCGCAACCTGCGCGCACAGGCCGAGCGCGCCACCGCGCACGCCGCCTGGGCAGCGTCGCGGAACTAGCCGCACCTGACGCGTTAAGGGTTATTCACGTTTCGTTTACCGTCATCGGTGTTCGCCTGATCACCGTCGCCCGCAAGTGGGTTATCGCGGCCTACCTCATTGCCGTGTTCATCGTGGCGCCCGCCCTGGTCATTGCCCTAGTCGCCGTGTTCTAGGCCGGCCGGCGGAGCTTGACGTCAGATCTGTCGTTGCCCGGCCCACGGCCATTGCCCTGGCCGTGGCCGTTCCCCTTGCCGTGGGCCGTTCCCCTTGCCGTAGCCGTGGCCGTTCCCGTGTCCGTAGCCGTGCTTGTTTCCCTGGCCACGGTTCCCCTCGGCGTTGCTGTTTCCCGGGGAGTATCCGCTCTCCCGGGTGTGGCCGTTCCCTTGGCCCTGGTTGTGGCCGCGCAGTTGCGCTGGGACACGCTGTTGCAAGGTCGCGACGCCGTCTTCATGGTCGTGGCGGTAACCGTTATGGTCGCCGTTCCCCTTGCGATGCCGGCCAATCCAGTTGCCCTGACCGGCGCCGTGGCCTGCGGGCCTCCAGGCACCCAGGTGGCCGGCGTGCTTCGCCTTGTGGGCGCCGTGCTTCGCCGTGGCGGTGACCAGGGTGTGCACCGCCTGCGGCGTCTGCCTGGTTGCCGGGCGAGCGGCGGGCTCCGTCCTAGGCGCGATCGAGGGCGCCGACGGAACTTGTACCACCGTCGCCCCGCGTCCGGCCCCGCCGCCCGGCAGCAACGCCGGGTGCACGCTCGGCATGATCGCGGTCACCACGGCGGTCGCGGTCACCGCGACGGTCGCCGTGGCTGTAGCCGCGGTACCGCTGGCCGCGGCGAACGGCAGGTGCGCCGCCTTCGCCAGACCGAGGTGGCCAACATGCGCAGCTCTGGGAAACCCATTGGCATGGAACGGTCCCGTGCTCCGCGTCACCCCGGCCCGGAACGCCGCGGCGTGCTGTCCGGGATCGGTGGCCAGTCGCAGCACCTCGCCGCGCAGCCCGGTGGGCAGTGCCAGGTGAAGTCCGGCCAGGGGGGCCCGCGCCAGGGCGAAGGCGAGGATCGCGGCCGGCGTCAGGTCGAAGAGCACCGCCGGCGTCAGCGCCTTCTTTCGCCGGTCGGAACAGATCGGGCACCGGTCGATGTGCCGCCCCACCCGCTTGCGCAGCGGAGCGGTCAGCCGCCCGTCCCAGCCGATCAGCAGCTGATCGAGCGCGGCGCAGTCCTTGCGGCCCGCCCGGCCCACGAGGAGCACGGCGACCGACGTTTCGAGCTGGTCGAGCGCCCGGGAGAACAGCGAGTAAGCGTGATTGCGAGAGACCCCGAGCACCGCCGCGACCTCGCGCACCTCAAGGCCGTGCCAGAGCTGGTTGATGACGTCGCGCTCGCCGGCGTTCAGGCCGCCCACGGCCGCACGGATTAGCGCGCGCACCTCGGCCCGCTCGGCTCCCTCGCTGACGTCTGCGCTGTCGTCGGCGCGGTCCTCGGCGTCGGCGAGCGGCGCCGCCGCCTGCCGGGACTTCAGCCGGTGCAGGCACTCATTGCGGGCGACCGCGAACAGCCAGGCGCGCAGGCGCTCGGGGTCGCGCAGCGTGGTCAGCTTGGACGCCGCGATGACGAATGTGTCCTGCACGGCATCGGCCGCGTCGGCCGGCTCGTCGAGCAAGGTCTGGCAATAGCCGAACAGGGGACCGGAGTACCTGTCATATGCCGCCGCCAGCCCGAGCGGGTCGCCCGCAGCGATCGATGCGACCACCTCGCTGTCGCGCATGCGCTTAACGTAGCGGCTTGGCTGCGATCCGGGACGGCTATTGTGGGTAACTTTTGCTAAACGGATCGTTATGGGATAGAAGAGGATCGGGTCAAATCCCCTTATGTACGGACGATCCGGCATGTCCGGCGATGTTGTGCTTACCTACAATCGAGTCGGATTTGCCACCGTTCTGCGCGTTTCTGTCAGGTACACAGTTGCTGTTGTGATCGGGGCTGCTGCTAGCGCTGCTGCTGGAGCTTCAGCGAGATTGCCGTGGTGGGAGTGCCCGCCGGTCCAGATGCTGTACACCGCCCCGCCCGGGCTGATGGTGATGGTCGGGCAGGGGAACGAGCCGCCGTCGCAGCTCAGGAAGGGGCCGACCGTAACGGTCACTGTGGCGGTCGGGCTGCCCGGGGTCAGCGTGCCCGACGCCGGAGAGACGCTGACAGCACCGTTCGGATCGTTGCCGACGCTGACCGACCAGCTGACCTTGCCGCCGGACACGGACAGGTCGATGGTGCTGCCGGGACCGCCGGGCTGGACCTGCAGCAGTTGCGGTTGCGACTGCGTCCCGCCCGCGGGGGATTCGGACAGCGTGCCCGTCGGAGTGGGCTTCGGGGTCGGGGATGACGAGTGGGTCGGACTGGCGGACGACGCGCTCGGTGACGGCGGCGCGCTCGTGGTGGCAGGCGGCGGCGCGGTCGTCCTGGCCGGCGCCGGCGTGGTCTTTTTCGCCGCCGGCTTGGTCCTGGCCGGGGCCGGCTTCGACCTGGCGGGCTGGGCGGTCTGCGGGTGCAGCGAAGCCCGCGTCGCGGCCTGAGACGACGACGCAACGACCGAGGTCGCGGGCACATCCGGGTTGGCCGCGGGCGTGAAGTGCTGGTCGTTTCCCGCCAGCGCGAAGGCGGCCACCGCGACGCCCACGGCGATCACTGCCGCCGCCGCTACCGATGCCTGGCCCAGCGGAGAGCGGAACCCCGTCCTGGACAGCCGGCTCTTCAGCCCGCCCGCGGCGTGCCGCCCGGCGAGCACCCCACCCGGCTCCTCGGCCGGCTTGGGGAAGCCCGCTTTGGTGAAACCCCCGGCCCGGCTGAGCACGGCCGCGCTGTGCGCGGCCGCGGCCGGGCCACGCCCGGTAGCGAGCGCGAGCGTGTGCCCGCGCAGGCCCTCGGGCGCGCCCGGCGCGACCCGGAAGGACATCGCCGCCCCGGCGGCCAGCGCCGCTCCCGGAGACAGGTCGAGCAGCATGGCCGGACCTAGCAGGCGCTCGCGCGCGGCCGCGCAGGTCCCGCAGTGCTCGATGTGCCGGTGCAGGCGCTTGCGGAGCACGACGGTCAGCCGCTCGTCCCAGCCGCGCAGCATGGAGCCGAGTTCGCCGCACTGATCGCGGCCGGCCCGGCTTACGAGCAGGACGCCGAGACACGCCTCGAGCTGCTCCCGGGCGTGCGACATGAGCGCGTTTCCGTGGCTGCGTGACACGCCGAGCACGTCCGCCACCTCGGCGGGCTCAAGGCCTGCCCGAAGCTGGAGTTCGATGACCTCACGCTCGCCGGGGTTCAGGCCGTCCTTGGCGGCCTCGAACAGCGCGCGGAGATCAGCGTTTCCGGCTTCCAGGCTGACCCAGGCGGATTCACTGGTCACGTCAAGCGCCTCGTCAAGCGCGGACGTGCCCTTCCTCGCTCGCATGATCCGCAGGCATTCGTTCCGGGCGACAACGTAAAGCCATGCGCGCAGCCGCCTCGGGTCACGGAGTCCGCTGATCCGGCCGGCTGCGATCACGAACGTGTCCTGGACGGCGTCGGCCGCATCAGCCGGATCCCGCAGCATCGTCCGGCAGTATTTGTAGAGGGAATCTGCGTACCAGTCGTAGGCCGTGGCAAGCCCGTCGGGGTCGCCGGCCACGATGGACGCGACAACCTCCCTGTCGCGCATGAGCATACGGTAGCGGGGTTTCCTTCCTTATGGAGCGATAGAGAGGTCATTGTCGGTATACCTATTTCAGCTGCGCAAGACCTGGCAGGTTCCGACGTGGAGGGATGTGCGGGTCTGTTGCGCATCGTTCCTCCACGCGGCCGATCCGGGGACGGCCCCGCACGGCCTCAGATTCGGCGGCCGGGATGGAAGCCCCGTCGGCTCATCCCGGCCCTGCCGGTCCCGGTCCGCTCCGGTCAGGCGCTGCCAGCCCGGCGCCGCCCCTGTGAGCGCCGGACGGCACACTTGGCCCGCGCAGTGCACACACCCCGCGGTCCGCGGTCCGTGCAGACTTCACGACCCCTCGTCGTCGTGCCTGTGGCCGTTCCGAGTCCGTCCCATTTGGCGGGGGCTCCGGTCCGCCGCTCCCTCAAGCGGCGTCCCGGGCCCCGCCGGCCCCCGCACCCTCGGCTGGCAAGGTTCCGGTCTGCCACCCCCTCAAGCGGCGTCCCGGCCTCGCTGTCCACTGTCGGTTCGCGGGCCTGCCGACGGGCCCGAACTGAAGCTCCCTCTTAGCCTCAGCCTGTGTTCCCCGCCGGGTCCCTCTGAGGACCGCCGCGGATGCCGGCCTGTTGCCCCCTCGGCGCCAGCCCGGCTCCACGCAATTGCGTCCCTCGCAGGTATGAGGAGCGAGGCGGGCGGGCGCCAACAACTTTTCCTGCTGATTTTTTTGAGAACTTCTACAGAGGTTCACGGCGGCCCGCGGGCCAGCAATCAGCAGCTGCAGCGAACGGCGATGACCGGCGGAAACCGGCGAACACTACTGCGGCAGCACGCTTGGCTGATCGGAGATCGTCTGGAGCGTCTTGGGCGAGTTGGCGGGCTGCCTCGTGGTTGCGGCCGGGATCTTGGACGCGAGCGGGGCGACCAGGTGGACCGAGACAGGCTGCCAGGGCAGCGCGTCGATCGCGGCGATTACCGCCGACTGCACCAGACCGCAGCCGCTGACCGG
>Ga0123355_10011729_pt1 | contig 13533 bp, 14 predicted proteins | sample TergutEmb28metaG_3_FD_89872 | JGI IMG/M metagenome (GOLD analysis project Ga0123355, IMG submission 89872) | Embiratermes neotenicus P1 segment gut microbial communities from Petit-Saut dam, French Guiana - Emb289 P1 | ecosystem: Host-associated > Arthropoda: Insects > Digestive system > Gut ...
GCAAAACCGCGATGCCATGCTTAGTGAAATCCGCGATGTGGTAGAGGCTTATACTGTGCAGGATATAAACGCTTTGCGCAGGCTTATTTCGCCTGATGCTAATGATGATTGCGCCTATGCTGTTTATATGATAGAAGTTATGATGACACAACGCTCAGGCGAATTTGCTCATGAGATAGACCGCTTGCTGCGCGAAACAGAAGAGCCAACTACGTTTTTTGTTACTATCGGCATTGCTCATTTGCTTCATGCGCATGGCAATACGCTTGCCGTGCTGGAAAGCCAAGGCCATACCATCAATGAACTGTGGAGATAAGCATTAAAAAACTCCCTGGGGCAAATATCCACAGGGAGTTTTTTAAAAAATTACTTGCTATTTTTGTTGCCACCGTTGTTATTGTGGTCTTGGTTGTGGTCTTCTGGGCGGCCAGTTGGCTGGTTGCCTTTATTGTTGTTTTTATTATCCACTACGCAAACCTCCTTTCGTGGGGTTATGTTGCTACAAAACCTATTATTTTCAAATTATTGAAAATATATACATAAAAAAATCATTAAAGTTTTTTGGGGTATCAGCCGATATATAAATAAGGACTATTACATAACCACATGGAGGTGGCATTTTGAACATCAATGTTAGCGGAATGAATAACAACACAAATGGCATGGGGGGCGGCTTTAGACCGCTGAGTGGCTCTCGCGGTGAGGGGCGCGCGGCTCGTATTGAAAGGCTTGCTGCGCAGCGTGAGCAAATAAGAGTGCGCGAGGAGCAAATGCGCGAGCGCGAGGATAGACTTGTGCAAACCCTTACCGATAGAATGAACGCGGCCATTAATGACCGAAATATGGACTCGCAAGTGCGCATAAATAAAATTGAAAACTTTAAAAATCAAAATCAGATGATATTGGAAAAACGCGCCCAGCGCGAATCTGAATTAGCGGAACAAGAAGCCATGATTACGCAAATGGTTTTGGAAGAAACCACAAGGCGCGAGGAAAGGCAGTCGCGTGAGGAGCGTTATGAAGACGAGGAACAGGCGGAAGACAGGCGCGAAAGAAGAAGCATAACAAATCTTACAGAAATAGCGGTTAGCCAAGACAATTTGCATGAGCTTCGCCGCGTGCGTCACACTTTGGCTCACGAAGCATTGCATTTAGAGCAAGCCATGGATAGCATACCTGCGAATTTTGTTAAAATGGGCATTAATGAGGGCATTGTGCCTGTGGAAGGTATTAGCGAAATTCATGCTCCTGTTGATATTATTGTGAGCCATAATCCAATGCGGGGCAATAATAATTTTGTTAACAATCAGCATCAAAAGTTGACAGAGGGTATAGGGCGTATTGATGCGGCCATCACAACTACTATTGCAAATATGTATTCTAATAGCCTTAAAATGCAAGAGGATTATTTAGATAATTACCGCCAGGAGCAAGAAGGCGAGCAAGATGAAAGAATTGACGAGGAGGTATAGAATATGGATATTATGGGAGCTGCAAGATTATCCACGGCCATGGCCGAGCAAAATGTTATGCGTGAGGTTAATATGAGCCTTATGCGCATGAGTATGGATCACGCCGAGCAAACAGGGGAGCTGGTTGCAGATTTGATGCAATCTATGCCATTGCCTGTGCCGCCTGTTGGCTTTGATGGCATTGGTATGCATGTTGATATTTTTATTTAATCATGTAGGGGCGAACTGTGTTCGCCCGCAAAAAAGGCGACCACGCAATCCATGGTCGCCTTTTATTAATTTACCTCAAACTTGCCTTCTAGCTCGCCGTTTATAACGTAGTAGCACATTTTTTCTTCGGGCTTAAAGTAAATTTCCATTTTTTCCAGGTCTTTTACCAAATTGCCATAGCCCTTCCAAATTTCTTTAACAATGTCGCTTAGCTTGCGGCAGTCGGTTTGCTCGCCGCCCAGCTCTACAAAATAATCGATTTTCATAAGACTCACCCCATATTGGATTTAATGTTATGTATATTTTACAATTGCAGGGGTTTTTTGTCAAGACATTTCGTAAGATTTAATTATTTGGGCTGATTATTTAGGTACGGTGGCATATTCAAGGCGCGAAACAGACACCTCGAAGGCAGTTTTTTCCAGCACTTCGTCGGTATGCTCTTGCTTTTTTTGGTAAATGCGGCTTTGCATACGCCCCCAAAGCTTTATATTATCGCCAACAGCAAGCTTTGCGCCATAGCGCGCATTGCGCCCCCATGTTATGCATGGGATATAGTCTGATTTATTATACGAACGATTAACCGCAAGCAAAAGGTCGGCTATTTCGCGGCCAAAAGGGGTTGTGCGATAGATTGGCGGCTTGCAAATAAAGCCATCCAAAAAAACCTCGTTTGGATTGTGTGAGGCGGTTGTTTGGTCATCATAAAATTCATAATCTTTTGCAAAAACGGTGAGGATAAGGCGGTTGCGCCCTTCTTCCTCCACATAATTGTTATAAGAGCGTATTTGGCCTGTTATGCCGATATGCTCGCCAGGGGCAAAGCGGCTGCCCTCGATGATGCGCTCGGAAATGGTCACAGGCAGCAAATCGCTTGCATCGCTAAGGCGCGGCACTAGTATGTTGAAATTATAAAAGCCTTCGCCAAAAACATCGTGGCTAAATGTACACTCGGATGCTATCTCGCCAAAAAGTGATATGCGATTGACGGTAGCAATCGGATTAGGGTTTTGCGGGTTTTCTAGGTTCATAAACTTGCTCCTCTCGCGTGTTTTGCAGGGTCTAGGTATCCTCTATCAACCTCATTCCGCCATCTTTTCGTCCTAATCACCAAACCTTGTCCTTTGTCAAAAACCGCACGTACCTTCGGGTACGCACGATTTTCGCCAAAAGCCAATCTTTGGCGATTAGGGCGAAAATCTGGCGAAAGCAGGTTGATATAGGATACCTTGTATTAATCTTATGTGTAAGAAGCTTATATATGACTTTTATTTTGTCCAAAGATGTGTTATAATATTTCTGAGGGTCGTCAGCGCATGATGACTGCACATAAGGAGTGGTTTTATGAATAGCAATTCGCGCAAGATGTTGCCATTTTTAATAATCGGCGGCGGCATCGTGCTTGCCGTTGGCTTTTTGGTTGTCAGCTTGTTTTTGTCCCGCGAGGGCGGATTTGGCGGTGGCAATGATTCAAGGGTAAACATGACTGAAATAGGCTTTTTTGAGCATCATCAGCATTTGAGCCAAGACCGCATCACCCTTGCTGTGGGCGGTGAGCTTTTGCAGGGGGCGAATCCGCCTGTGTATATTGATGGGCAACTATATTTGCCTGTGGATTTTTTGCGCTCATATGTTGATAGATACATATTTTGGGAGCAAAACACGAGCAGACTTAGCATTTCAACTGCGGATTATGTTGCCCGTTTCACGCCAGGCGCAAGCACTTATACCGTGAACTGGGATGCGCGCCCGCTTGACCATCCCATCCGCCAAATTGGCGATATGGCATTTATGGCGGCGGATATGGTGCAAAGCCGCTATCCTGTTAGCTTTAACTTTCAAAGGGAAAATAATATTTTAATTGCAGAGTTTGATAATGAGCCGCGCACGGTTTATCGCACTTCTTTTGATACAGAAGGCGAGGATGGCCAGCAGTGGATACCGATGCGCGCGGGAGCTTCTACTGATTATCCTATATTATCAAGGTTAATGCAAGATGAACTTTTGACTTTTATCAGGCAATTTGACGATTTTTATCTTGTGCGCAAGCAAAATGGCCTTATGGGTTATGTGGATGGAAATTATTTGATTTTGGATGATTTTACGCCAGGTGTGGCGCAAATGGAAGCGCGCCGCCCCATAACGCGCCCCAGCCGTTTTAGCGGTGATATTAATATGGTTTGGCATTTGGTGACAAGCCCTGCGGCGGCGGCGAATAGTGCGGCATGGGAAGCATATCGCGGTATTAATGTTATATCCCCAACATGGCTTTATTTTTGCCGCGAATCTTATGATGGCACTATTATAAATTTTGGCAATAGAGAATATGTGCAGTGGGCGCATCAAAATGGCATGGAAGTTTGGCCTATGATTTCCGATGCATTTTTTAGCCCTGCAACTGGGCCAGAGGTTTTTTCAAACGAAGCGGCGCGGCTTGTGCTGCTGGATGCTAATATACGAGATTATGTTATAAGTCAAATTATGGATATGGTTGCAAGATATAATTGGGATGGTATAAATGTTGACTATGAAGAAGTTTGGGCGGCCGAAGGTGAGCATTTTATACAGTTTTTAAGAGAGTTGTCTGTGCCGATGCGCCAGGCTGGTGCGGTGCTGTCTGTTGCGGTTTTCCCGCCTGCGCCGCATAATATGTGGTGGAATAGAACAGAAATTGCAAAAGCCGTGGACTTTTTGACTATGATGACATATGACGAGCATTGGCGCACGCATCCGCGCCCAGGAAGTGTTGCTTCTTTTCCGTTTGTAAGAAATGCGGTTTTGACAACACTTGAAGAAGTGCCAGCTGAGCAGCTTGTTATGGGCTTGCCCACATATATGCGCGTTTGGACGGAGCAATTTAATAATCAAACAGGGGAATGGGAGCTGTTGCCAGGTGGCCCAGGGGGCGAACCTCTGCCCGAATTTTATCCATTTAGACGCGTGCGCGACCCCGGTATGCAATTTGGCCGCAATATCATAGAGCGCGACATGGGCGGCACTTTTGTTTGGGATTATGAGCTAAGGCAATATGTTGCGCATATTTACCACACTCATAATGGCATAGAGCTGCGCACCAGCGCGTGGCTGAATTGCTTGCGCTCGGTTCAGGAAAAGCTTGGGCTATACACCCAGCACGACCTTGCGGGTGTGACATGGTGGCGCAAAGGCCTAGGTTTGCCTGCGATGTGGGAAGTGGTTGATGGAATAGTGAGATAATGACTGGCGGCCACAGGGGTCACCATATATGGTGACCCTACCGCAATTTAACCCATTTTGTCATCCCGCGCTTGACGCGGGAACCCCTGCGAGAAACCACATACTAAACCAGTCCAACAATCCCCATGCTCACCAAAATCAGTCCCGCGATTACTGTATAAAGCCTTTGGTTGCTGGATTTTGGCTTTAATAGCTTAGTTAGGCGCATGCCCAGTGCCAAAAAGCCTATTTGGAAAGCGGCCACAAGGATGGGCAGGATATATATGGTTATACCCAAAGAAGCGGCGGCAAGCCCCGCGCCCAGCGAATCTATCGACAAAACTAAGGCCAGTTGTACTGCGCCTTTTTTTGTTATTTTGTTATTTGAAATTTCTTCGCCATCGGTTTGATTTTTACGAAGTGCCCCAAGGGCTATCCATGAGCCAAGGGATATTATCCATATTGATGCTATTAGCCCCGCCGTTTCTTCGGCCAAAAATGATGCGATGAAATTGCCGAAAAATACAGATGCGGCCATTACCAGCATTGAAATTGTAAATAATATGACATATGCCCAAAGGCCTATTTTTTGGCGGCGCAGGCCGCAGGAAATGCCCATACCAAGGGCATCTATACTTAAAGCTATCGCCATGAATATCGCCATTTTGTTCACCTCAAGGTTTTATCCTATGAGGCTATTTTATGCTTTTAAGAGCAGATTTGTTAAATCTTTTGGATTATTAAGATTAGGATTTTGAATAACGGCTTCCAGAAGCTTTGCCAAATGGCCGCCGATTTTGGGGCCTCGCGGCATGTCTAAAATCTGCATAACATCTTGACCCGTCAAGGCTAAATCCTTTATGTCCATAGGCTCTTTGGAGCTTATGATTTCGTCCAGAAGCTCGATTTTATCACTAGCATTTTGGAAAACAAAAACATCCCGCGCCGTTTGCGCGCCCACTTCGCTCACAAAGCGTTTTATGGCTATTTTTTCGCAGGGCAAACTGCGGTCATGGTGTTTAATGATGCTTATTGTTTTTGCAGCTGTTGCATTATCGAAGCACCAGTATTTTAAAAGATTTTTTGTTTCATCCAAATCGGATTTATGCAAAATAGCAGCCATGCGCTGGGGCAGGGCGGGGGATGATTGCTCTAATATTTCAAAATTATATTCGCCCAATAGGCCTGGAAAAATGATACTACCTATATCGTTTAAAAAGATTTTAATCGCATTCATATTGCTTGTCGTTAAAAGCTTTGCCATTTCGGTTTGCACACGTTCGCGGGCGATTTTTTCCAAATTTTGGCGGCCTTCTATTGCCGCTATGCGCGTTTTTTCTTCCAAATCAAAATTCAAAACAGCGGCAAAACGATATGCGCGGATAATGCGCAAATAATCCTCTGCAAAGCGCGTTTTAGCATCGCCCACGCATTTTATAAGCCGCGCACACAGGTCGGCTTCGCCGCCAAAAGGGTCGACCAGGCCGCTTTGGTTGTTGTAGGCCATAGCGTTTATGGTAAAATCGCGGCGGCGCAAATCCTCTGTCAAACTGCGCGTAAAGCTAACATCATCAGGGCGGCGGCCGTCGGTGTAATGTCCATCCACCCGAAATGTTGTTATTTCGTAATATTCATCAAAACTTTTAACGGCAATTGTGCCGTGATGACTGCCAATGTCAATTTGCTTTTGGTCTGCAAAAATCGCCGATATTTCGGGGGGAGTGGCGGGGGTGGTAATATCCCAATCCTTCGGGGTTTTCCCCAAAAGGGCATCACGAACACAACCGCCGACGATGTAAGCATCAAAGCCGGCGGTTTGCAGTTTTTGTATTATTTCGTTCGCCCCTTTGGGCATGTTAATAGTCATTATTACAACAACTCTTTAAAAAGCTCAGCAAAAGCCGCAGGATTATCCAAATGCGGGAGCAAATGCGCATCATCGATTAATGATGTGGCTACTTCTTCGCCAAGCTCGGACCAAAGAGCAAAAGCGTCGGAATTTGGCATTATCGCGCCTGTTATGATGTGGAATGGCACTTCCAGTTTATCAAGCGTATCGCGGATGTCGCCATTGAAGAATTTTGATAATAGCGCGGCTATGGGATATTTGCCGCCAACGCCGCCCGCATGGGCTGAAAGATACAATTCTTCAAGCATATCGGCATCAGGTCTTTCGGCCAGGCCTTCCGCCGCAAAAAATTCTGACAAACCGCGCTTTGATACCAATGCATGGTAAAAACTGGTTCCTGCTATGGGGGCAGAAATTGTCTTTTTAACATAACCTTCCAAATCGGTGGCCAAATCTACTTTTTCGGATGTTCCCGTTGGGGATATTAGGAATAGTTTGATAAAATCCTCGGGGTTAAGTTTGGCGCAAGTGGCCAAGGCGGCGGCTGTGTGGAGCGATGCGGCCGCAACCACGGGAGAGCCTACTATATCTTCGATAAAATCTTTAATAAAACGCACATAAAGATAAGAGCTATAGCTAACATTTGGTTTGTCGGAATAGCCAAAACCTAGCAAATCGGGCACATAAACTTTGTGATTTTTTGATAATTCTTCGATAACTTTTTTATATTCAAGTGCGCCCGCGCCAGGATAGATGCCATGCAAAAGCAGCAGTGGCTGACCCTCGCCAACGGTTAAATAGCGCACGTCGCCGTATTCCCAGTTATATGTGCTTTCGTTTTCGCGCTTAACGATGCGCTGTTGCGCTTTTTGGGTTATTAGATGGTTGATGATAAGCGGAGCGGCAACCGCCGCGCCTATGGCCAGCAGGGCTTTTGTGCTTTTTCTCATAATTTGCATCTCCTTTTAATATATATTTTATATGGCAACCTCTATTAACCTCATTCCGCCATCTTTTTGCCCCATTTGCCGCATCTTGTCTTTTGGGCAAAACTTGCAAAAGCTTTGGCTTTGCGGCGTTTTGCCCAAAAGCCAATCTGCAACAAATGGAACAAAAATCTGACGAAAGCAGGTTAATAGAGGTTGCCAAGTTTGTCTTTTAAAACAAGCAGGGAGGATGTCCCCATGAATCAAGTTGTTACTTTACTAGCCGAATTATTTTTAATAGGTTGTTTACATATGATTATTAATATGCTGATAGACGCTGATAAAATGCCGTTTTTTTCACGGATGCTCACCATTGCATGCTACGCAGGGTCGCTATTTTTGGTGGGGCGGTTTGTTGTGAATAATCTTATGCCGCAAATGGGCAGTATTTTTAGGCTCGTTCTTTAAAATGCCTTTAAAATGCCAAAATAATCCCTTTGTTATCAGCATAAAGGGATGATGTGCCGCGGGTTGGCACCACGAAAACTTTTTTAAAATCGAAACGGTCTTTTATCATGCCCGCAAGCTGGTCGGCCAGGGATGAATTATTAACATGGGTTATTACGGCATTTTCGCCCGTTGTTTTGCGGCCACTTTCGGATATGAAAGATAGCATTTTATCCAGCATTTGCTTTTTACCGCGCGCTTTTGCAAATAGCGAAATTTCGCCTGATTCATTCGCGCCCAAAAGGAGTTTAATGTTTAAAACGCTGGCAAATTTGCCCTTAATCGCGCTCAAACGGCCGTTTTTAACAAGATTATCAAAACGCTCCAAAACAAAATATGTTTTCATGCCATCAATAAATTCATTCACATTTTCGACAATTTGCGATTTGCAAAGTTTGTCTGAAATTAATTCTTTAAGTTTCAGCATAATAAGCGTTTGCCCAGCAGACGCGCTTTTTGAATTAAAAATATGCACATCCGCAGAGGATTCCTGCGCGCCCAGCGTGGCATTTTGATGAGTGGCCGAAAGCGCGCTAGATATTGTAACCACAAAACTATCTTGGGTCATGGCCTGGGTAAATGCCGCAGGCGAAGGCGCGGCCGAACCGACCTTTTCCGTGCAAGCCCTCATTTTTTCCATAAAACTCGGCAAATCAAGAGAGCAATCATCCATATACTCTTCATTGCCCAGCCGCAAATAAAGCGGCACGGTGGTTATGCCCAGCTCGGCGGCCATTTCGGGCGTTATGTCGCAACAACTATCCACAATAATTTTATAATCCATAAACTTTTGTCCTCCTCGAAGGTTCTGTGCTAATTCTACCCGATATGGATTAATTTGTCAAGCAAAAATTGATTTTGGCCAAGGCTGCTCGCTCACTTGATATCCCATGCCGCCAACGGCGATTTTATCGATATTATCGCCGCTTGCCCTAAGGCGCACAATTATTTCGCTTGGGCTACCCAGCGCGTAGCCCTGCTCAAAAATATATTCACTTTTTCGCATGATGTTTTTTTGCCAAAGATAGCTGGCCAAAACGCAGTTGCTTGTTCCTGTCGCGCTTTCTTCTGGTATGCCGTAGAGCGGCGCGAAATTGCGGCATATGATGCGCTCGCCATCGATTGCAAAAGCGTGTATGCCAACAGTATTAAACCTGCGGCTTAGATTAGAAATTTCAACAAAATTAGGGTTCATATTTTGCAATGTTTCAAGATTTTTAATGGGCAGCATTATGTCGCGCAGGCCAGTAGAGCCGATTTTGATGGGCAACTCATCGCTTAGAACGTCTATATCAAAACATTTAGCCACATCCGATTTGGACAAAGCTTCAAAAAATTGGGGCGGGTTCTGCTCCATAAAAACCATATCGTCATCCAAAGTCACGCTCAAATCGCCGCTCCCTGTTTCGATAAGATAATCGCCATTGTCAAGAGATAATTCGCCGCGCATAACAACAAAAGCCGCGATGGTGGCGTGGCCGCAAAGGGGAACTTCCTCGCATGGGGTAAAATATTCAAATTTGAATTTATTTTTGCTAACAGTAACATATGCTGTTTCGGAAAAGCCGAGCAATTTGGCAATAGCCATTTTTTGCTGTCTATCCAGCTTCTCGCCATGCAAACATACGCCAGCCATATTGCCGCCTGCGCCGTTTTTGCTAAATGCACTTGCTGTAAATATTTGCACAATAATTCGCCCCTTAAAAATTAATTCCGCACTCGTCAATCCTTCTGAAAACGGTGTGATTATATGCCGTGAAATATTTCAGCCAAAAGGCATTTGATGATAAATTGTAGCTTTCAAAATCCACACCAAGAGATGTATATCCATCTGCTTTGAGAGTTGTTATTGCAAAATTTAACAGGCCTTGCATGATGTCTTTGCCGCGATGCTCGGGCGCGCAAAATGCTCCGCAAATATTTTGCATGGATGGCTGATACGAAGCGAAACTCTCTCCATCATCTGCGACTTCGACAAAAGCGGCAATCTCTGCGCCCGTCGTTGCCGCGAAAAGCCTTGAATCACGGCTTTCGGCGCGCGTCAGCCATCTTTGATGCTGCTCGTCGGTCATTTTGTAAAAACATGGGCTTTCGCCCAAATGTGTGCTAAGGGCGCGGCGCATATCGCGCAAAAGAGCCACATCAGCCTTTTCAAGCTCTCTGTATGATATTTCGGAACTTGTGCTGCAATCAAAATTTGACATAGGACGAACGGCATCGACACAACGAAGCCCAAAGCCTAGCGCAAAAAAGGCATTTGTCGCCTGTGCATCATGGGCGTACACACTTATGGCGTGATATGCAATGCCCTTTTGTGTCCAAATTTCAGCGGCGGCCTGGTATAGCTTTTTGTAAATATTTTCTTTATTTTGATTGACCGCGCCGCGGGCATATCCAGGCACAAAAGTGCCGACGGCCGCCGAGCCAAAGGCATGTTGCCAAGGATTTTGACAACACAAAAACCCCAACATCTTCTTACCATCATACAAAGCAACGCCCAAGCCATTTTCCACAAATTCATCATAATACATCAAAGGTATTTCATCAATATGCGGCAAAGCCAGAACGGCGGCGCGAGCTTCGCTATAATCCGCAAGCGCGAGGCTACGTGCATCCTCAACATGTACTTTACTAAATGTTATAATATTAGGCATCTAAATCCCCCTTAAAGATTCTCCATAATGCGCATAAAGCCTTTATTGTAAGACAAAGCCTTAAACAATATGTAACCAAAAATATTAACAACAACAAATTGGCCGATAAAAACCGAGCCAGCAAAAGGCCAAAATGCTGCCCAGGTCAAAGCTTCAAAACCGCCCATCGATAGCAGAATGACTACTGGTATGACAATAGCATTAACAAGCGTTGGCCATACCGATGCCACCAAAAGGCTATTTAGCACGCGTTTTGTGATGCGGATTAGGACGAGAGCAATGACCGTTGCTATTGTGCCAAAGGCCGCATCCAAAATGCCATATGGCGAACCGATGAGATTTGACAAAAACACGCCAAGGGCAACGGCAGGCACAAAGATAGGGTTGAAAAACGCCAGCAGATTAAGGCTTTCGGCAACACGAAACTGGATGGGGCCAAAACCAATGGCGGATTGGGCAACCGTGATGGCTGTATAAATCGCCGCGACCAAAGCCGCAAAAATTAAGCCCCGCAATGACATTTTAGAAATTCTCATAAGAAAAACACTCCCTGTTTTTTATCGGTGGTTGACAGGCACACCGTATCCCCCATTATATACCACATGCACCTTTTTGTCAAATTTTTTGAAACATGCGCTAATGCGCTTGCGTTTGTCGAAAGATTGTGTTACAGTTAAGGGCAGTGGTTTAGTGTCACATTTTGTGTGGAGGGAATGGTTTAAATTGAACAATGCAAAAGTTAAAAAAGCGAGCTTTGTTGTTTTGCTATTTTTGATTGTGGCCATCGCTTCGCTTTTATTGCTTATGCTAGTGACGGACAACGAAACCTATTTTATCGGCAATTCCCATGAGCTTGAAAGTTTTGATTTTTCGTCAAATATCGGGCGTATTGACAACGATGTGTTTGATTGGTATCCGTGGGCTTTGCACGCGCCCGAAGATTTTTTATCAGCACCACTCCATCAAGTCCCTGCCCCAGAAGAAGGCCGCCACTGGTATGGCACATATCGTTTGCTGGTTAACCTCACGGAAGGGGTTGTTTATGGGCTTGCTGGATTTAGTGCAGATTCTGCCATGACCTTATGGGTAGATGGCGTTATTTTGGTATCGGAAGGGATTCCTGGCAGAAGTTTGGAAACCGAAACTCCCAGCACCGGGTATTTTAGCGTTTATTTTGAAGCGGGGCAGGGCCTTACAGAAATTGTGATGCAACGCTCTAGTTTTGTTCATAATAGCCGAGGGGGATTTTCCCATTTTTTCCTTGCTGAGCAGCAATTGATTACAGAAATGGTTAGCAGGAATTATTTACAAAATAGTGTGCTGCTTGGCGTTTTCATCACCTCGACATTAATTTTTCTCGGTATCTTCATCACTTCGCATAAACAGCGGTATTATTTGTGGTTTTCCTTAGCTTGCGTGATGAGTGCTATACGCAGTCTTTGTATCACTAGGCATCTCGTGATAATTTTTCCTGATATCAGCTGGCATGCCGCGCTAAGAATCGAATATGTTGCAAATATTTTACTCGTTGTATGCATCTCTTTATTTGTTAATGCCGTGTTTGAAAAGGGTCCTGGTAAGGTCATAAAGGCTTTGATGCTTGGCATTCCTCTTGTATACCTGCCTGTTGTGCTATTTACGCCTTCTCATATATACACTATTTTTAGAATAGAGCATCACGCATCATTTGTGGTAGTCGCCCTTTTGCTCGTTAGCAGCTTTATTGTTAAAATGATAAAACATCCCGAAAATCGCCGAGTGGAAAATTTTTTAGCACTTTTCGGGTCTTTGTCAACAACGGTTTTTACTGTCCTAGAAATTGTTTTGCGTAATACAGATATACGCTTTGCAAATATAAATTTTGTGCTCTTAGGCATGATTCTTTTTGTATTTGTTAGCTCTATCGCCTTAGCATTAAATTTTCGCCGCAGCATGCAAGAGCTTGCCCAAGCAATTAAAGAGCAAAGTCTTCTTAAAAATGCCATTTTGACAACCTTGGCGGAGCTGGTGGAGTATAGAGATGAAGGAACTGGCGGGCATATCGCCAGAACACAAAAATACACCGAATTGCTTATTAATTCCATGAAAGCAAAAGGAGTGTATGCTGATGAAATTTCAAAAATGGATGTGGATTTGCTCCTTCAATCATGTCAGCTGCATGATGTGGGCAAAATTGCAGTTAGCGACCTAATATTGCTAAAACCAAGCAAACTTACCGAAGAGGAATTTGAAATAATAAAAAACCACACCGTTTTTGGCGAGCAGGTAATTTTGCGGCTTAAAGAAAAAATTAGCGACAGAGATTTTATTGAATATGCTAGAATATTTGCAATTTCCCATCACGAAAAATGGAATGGCAGCGGATATCCTTATGGGCTTGTAGGCGAAAATATCCCTCTTTTAGGCAGAATCATGGCGATTGGCGATGTGTATGATGCCCTTGTGGAAAGCCGTCCTTATAAAAAGCCGTTTTCTCATGAAAAAGCGGTGGAAATTATAACAGAAGGCAGCGGAACTCATTTTGACCCATCACTAGTCGAACTTTTCAAAGAGATTAATCTTGATTTTGAAAAAGTTGCCGCTGAAAAATTATAAAAACACCTTTTGTCAAATTTTTTGAAAAAGTTCTTGACAAATTAGAAAAAGCGTGTATAATGGATAAAAACATTGCAAGAGTGGCGATGAACAAATGAGTAGGCAAAATTTCTGGTTACAGAGAA
>Ga0123355_10011730_pt1 | contig 13533 bp, 6 predicted proteins | sample TergutEmb28metaG_3_FD_89872 | JGI IMG/M metagenome (GOLD analysis project Ga0123355, IMG submission 89872) | Embiratermes neotenicus P1 segment gut microbial communities from Petit-Saut dam, French Guiana - Emb289 P1 | ecosystem: Host-associated > Arthropoda: Insects > Digestive system > Gut ...
CAAAGGATATCCACAAAGAAATGCTGCCCATGTACGGTGAACATTGCCTGTCATGTCAGGCAGTCCATAATTGGGTGCAGAAGTTCTCAGAAGGGCGGACAAGTATCGAAGACGAACATCGAGCCAGTCGGCCGGTGGAGATCGCCACGCCGGAAACTTTGTATGGAGGTTTGCAGGGACTTGTGAAACGGTAGGACAAGTGTTTAAATTTGTATGGAGATTATGTTGAAAAATAAATGTTGTTTGTATGTCATTATCTCCATTCTATTCTTTTCAACCACGATTTGTAACTTACTTATTGAATCGCCCTCGTATTTTAACCTCAGCACCCAATTTAGTTGGCTTCATGCCCTGGCTGCTCTGTTCTCAGTAGATTCAATAGCCTGCTGGATGAACCCCCCGAGCTGATATGAACACTGTGCACTTGCGAAGAGAAAAATCCCTCGTACTTCTGAGGGGTGAAATGCCAATTTCCAGGTTGTCCATCCCAGACCACAGTACTATACTGAGCTTTTTTAACTCATTTTACTCAAATTCAACAAAACGATACCAATTACCGCTGTGTATTGCCCCTCAATATGAACCTAATCTTTTCTCACCTTTTCTAGAGTACATTACTCTACAAAAGTTTGTAATCCATTACGGATTATGTGAAGTTCTGACTGTGTTAACGTATTTATTGTAACACACCACATGTTCTTACCATAGGAGCTACAAGTGGAGTAACGACAGGTTTTGGCACTGGAGGAAAGACAACTTCCCATTCATGATAAGGGTTATATACATCACCACAGGCATCGCCAATTACAAAACTACAGATTTCCTCTGCGCTGAGTGTTAATCTCTTCAGCACATAGACAACTTCACCCTGTAACAAGAAATTCAGCAGACAGATGTGAAACAAATAACAAATTGAAGTCATTTTGACTCTGAAAATGAAACACTGTCATCCACCCACAATCTGAACTAACATAGCCATTAGAACCTTATTAATCAAACAGGAAAGAATGGGAAAAGTAGACACCGATTCTTGGCTTTCACAGTAGTGTAGATGAGGTCCCTATTCTTCTGCAGTGTGACGTGGCAGTACATCCCACAATAATGGAGAACTCAAAATTAGACCAAGTCTTAATATTAAAAACCAACATATTTAATGAACACTGTAACAGCCACACTAATTGAATTAATTAAACCCCGCATTACTGTAATGTCTACACTACACACTACTCAAGATATGTCATGGCTCATGTTCTTAGACAGCGGCCTCTTATGACAGAGGCCTGGGTCTGAACCCAGTCCAGTGCATGTGGTACTTCGTGGGGACAAAATGGCACTGGAACAGTTTCTCTATCAAGCAATACCGTTCTTCCCTGTCAGTATTATTCTGCCAATACCTCATGCTCATATTTCGTTCATCTACTATCACTGCTACATGATCTTAGCAGTGAATGTGTTGTTTAATAAAACACTTCTCTCTACACACTACTCAGTCACATTTAACTGAACACACAATATGTGTCACACTGTAGAGGTTTACCAAATAACAATCAAAGAACAATAAATGGAAACATAAAGGTCTGTCGGACACTAGGAAGCACCAGTAATCTTATATGGCAGTTAGTTCTGAACACTGGAACAGTAATGGTATAAATGAACTGAAGCAGCAGGCAAAATGTGATTTTCAAAATACACAGGACAACAGTGTAGACTAGACATAAAATGAATAACAAAGATAAGACAGGAGCTTAATAATTTCGTTCAAATAAAAAAATAAAGTAATAGCAACAGAAATACCCAACATGCATCCATGGCATCACAATATGATACACCCAGAAAACTGCTGTACCACACCCTGCAGGGAAGAAGAGAATGAAGACATACCATTAAGAGATGAAAGGATCAGTTCATATGGGCCTAAAACTGGGACTATTCAAGTATCAGTTTTAGGCTCGTACAAACTGCGACTAGAATAGAACACTTTGCCTAACCCCCTGCACTATTAAGAACTTTAAATATATGAAAAGTTAAAAACTTCATACTTTACTCTGCTGTAAAAATGACAAAGCAATGAGATGAATGTATATCTATAACTGTATACACCTGAACAATATCATCAACAAATTCAGCAAGGTACATATGTAATTTTCTAGATTTACAATGTTTACTTAACCAAACTGCCAAGTTTACTTTGAGTACCTTTCATTTTGTGTTTTAATATGTGTGAATTACCTGTGCCTGTTTCATTGTATTAATTATATCAAGAACAGCTTTACTGCACGCACAAAAATTCTACTTGTTTATGTACTGTAGACTGAGTATAATCTCATTTTTTTCATTTAGTATTATTTCACTTGTCCTGTATTAGTATCAGCCATCATTTGTTTTATTGCATCTGACCAAGAGGTTCTCATTTTAGATGAACTGAAAACTGTGCTGCAATATTCCTTTTTTACCAGCACAAATTTAATGTAAAGGGCAGTTTTCAAAAACATTCATATATTCAATAAGCAACTGCAAAATACCAAACCAGTTTGTGTGTGTGTGAATAATAATAAATGTAGTTATTTATTAATAAGTAATTCACATTACACCAAATGTGATTAATCACAATCTAGCACTCAGTCCCTCTAAAGCTCTGTCACTCAGTTCTGCAATCTGCTGTACTGAAGTTCATGATTCAAGTCTTCTGTGATGTAATGTTGTATTGTTGAGTCAACAGAATTCTTCTCTGACTGTTTACCCTTGAAGATGGCGGCATCCTTTGAAGAAATGTTACAAAACACTCATCCACTTCATGTTACATCCCAAAAAGACTTGAATCTTCAACCAAGCCACTTTGAAACCTCAAGTCTCATTTTACTGAAGTTACATAAAAACCGTGATATTACTACGTTAATCAAATTGATGGAATGAGATGGGTTGGACATGTTGCACATATTGAAACACTGTGAAAATCACACAAACTTTCAGTCACAATATCTGATAGAAAACATCATCTGAAGGGCCCAGACAAAAAGCAAATGATAATAGTAAAACACTTCTTAAAGACATATGTTATTAAGTTATGGACTGGATTCACCTGACTAAAGACAGAATCCAGTGATGGACTAGTCCTTCGAGTTTCATAGAAAAACTGTGAATTTTTGACTAGGTGAACAACTGTCAGATTCAAAAGAACCCTGCTCCAGTTAGTAATGCTATTACTCATTCCTTACAAAACATGAAAGTAAAGAAACTAAAGGAAGACCATGTCCATCCACCCCGTCTGTCCACCCATCCACCCTCCCACAACCAACAAAAGAGGCCACCGAGTAGTATGTGAATATTAGGAGTGTGGTCTCTGTGACATACCCACCAAAGTGGATGAAGGTTACCAGATGTAACTCTCTAAGGACCAAGACAAGAGTAGCCATGGTGTGTCTGGTATTACGGCAGCCTGTCACATAATGGGTATGTGGCCACTACTGTTGCATCGTTTCTAGCATTCAGCATGTCAAGATACAAGCTGCATGCACTGCAGTACAAAATTCAGCTTTGCAACATGTTCATTTAATGACTGAACTTATGCAAATTATACACCAAGAAAAAAATAACTGATGCTGTGTACATAACGTTCAATATAATGATTTCATGACAATAATATGCTTATGTAAACACCCATGAATATTTACTTTATCATATCCCTAATTCAAGGTAATGTTTATGTTACAATAGCCACTAATAATGTAATCAAATTACACTTAAAAAATTACAAAAAGGGTGAATGAAGCAGTAATACACACTCAGATCTAATAATGAACTAGTTACAATTAAAATGTTTATGGATAACTGACAGAATATATGGTTCCATGTTCAGCAACTTTTAATACAGCCATAATTTTATGAACAAAACTACACAGTGAAATTCTAGCATTAAAAAAACTTACGACTATATACGGCAAAACTTAATTACACAGGTGTGATGCTGCTCTCCCTGGTACTACAGACAGAAAGGTTATGGGATTATATAAGTACAATGACATTAACCAGTTATGACGATGAAGATTTCTTTGCAATATTAAATTACCTGTTTTTAAGGAATCATGATTGGTGCGAGACTGTCTTGACTTGAAGCTGTTACAATGCGCAAACTGCACTAAAATCTTCTGAAGAAAAATCAGCTGTAACATGGTCGAACCAAGAACAAATGTTTTTGTACCTCACAGTCTCCACTGAAGAACCAATGTCATGAACACACTGGTTTCAACAAAAAAAAGTCTACAAATTTATTTCCTACATGCACGCCACAGTCTCACATCACCTTCAAGAAACAGGGCATGGGAAAAGTTCCAAATGGATGGTGTACAGAAGCCAAACATGTAGACAATAGGATAATATTAAAATTAAACTTAAGATATCTGTATCACTGGTTACTCCGTTGACAAAAGTTTGTGAGCACAGTGACAGACCAATAGTGGGGGGAGGGGCATGCACAACCAACCCACATTTTAGGGCAGGCTATTAAACTGAAATACAGAGAAAGTGTGCTGTCATTAGCATATGAAAAATGACTCACATTAGAGTTACAGTCTACACAGTGTGCCAGTTTTACAAATGCTGATGTTATAAATTGTATTCCACACACAATTTCTATGAAATGAACACAAAATGTTCAACATGCTGTATGTTTAATGCACTACTAGGACACATGAAACTAAACTTCTTATAATATTCATGAATACTAAATGTGACAATTTTCAGATCTCAATCCTGATTAATATTAACCTACCTGGATAGCTGTATGCCATTCCTTCTCACAGTAACTTGTACAGCCTAATGAGGACTGAATTAAAAGCCAAAACAAGTAGCTGTTCTTAAGTTCTCTGTATCTGATATATGTTTTGTTTGGTTCTTCAAAACATCAAAAGCACAATGAATGTAAGGATGTTGCTAGGGTCTGTACAGGAATAAGCATGCCATAATAGTTATGCTCTGTAAGCTGTTCCTAACTGGAGGCCTTCCCAGAAGAGCAAGGCCTCAGCTACACCATGGTGGAAGCCTGAAATCTCACACAGTTAATAATTTGCTGAAAATTATAGTTTCTGCAATATCTTCAAATTACACTGCAAGTTACCACCATTAAAAAAATCTTTATAGCTTAAAACATACCCCAAACAACTCAGTTATCCCCTCACACACTCGTGCTGGCTGGATATTAAGACTCACACAAAATTGGTACGTTATCTTCACAATATCATCTCTCGTCTTTCCTATACGGATGTAATGTTGAAGTAGTCCAACGCCTGAAACATGCTTATAATTACCATTTGCAGTGTGGTAGAAGACATCTTACTTTTCTTCACAACACACATGCATTCAGACACACACAAAACCACTAATACAGAAGTAACTACTGACAGCATAACAGCATCAGACAAAAGGGCATTGAAAACTAAGAAGTTCAGTTCCAGTAAAAAATTCAAGATAGTAAAAATGCTTTTCCACAGGCCACAAACAAGATGCATAAAGGAACAAATAACAGATCATGTCTGTTGTATGTCTGAATTTAATTTTGATACAGTCTGAAAACAGATGTCCCTGCATCTAACTATTCACTACATCAAGAGACTAATGGGGGAGTCCAGGTATAGTTCCACACATTCTTGATCTTCGCACAAGATGGTGGTGGGTTGTCAGACTCATGTCCCGTGGGAACAGCTCCCAGTATCCAATGACTGGGCGATCTGACAAGTTGTGTGCTGTGGCAAGCAGCAATCTCCGCCACTATAAATCAAACTCTGGGCCCCTCACCCACAGCTAGTCACTATGCTGAGTTATAACACCTCTGCAGCCTATATTAATCACAGCTAATTTTGATTCTTTTCATACCAGTCTACTGTAACTCCAGCTTTCAGCAGAGTTTAAAAATCCAAGCCATTTACCTGCAAGGTGTAAAATGAAGTCTCTCACACTAATAATATTACTCAAGGGTGCTGAGGACAGCATTTGCACCTAAATAGGAGGATGGAGAAAACTACTTCAGGAAAAGCTTCAGAATTCATACGTTCAACTAAGTATGATGATCAAGTGAGGGAGGATGAGATGGGCATGACATGCAGCACAATGGCAAATGAAAAATTTATACAAACATCTACTTACAAGTAAATGGAAGAGAACATTTATCAGGGAGGATAATATTACAATAGACTTTAAATAAACATGTTAGAGTATTGTGGGATTCAAGCAACTCAACTTCGGATCCAATGGAAGGCTCTTGCAAATGGGGTAAGAAGTTTCTGTCTTAAACAAACAGTATAGTATTTCTTGACCAGGTGAGTGACTATCACCTTCTCATGGTGTTAATCAGACAGCCAGTGCTCTTATGTCTCATATTCTCTTTTCACTGCTCTGTTCCACCTACGTGTTACAATTACCTGCTTTGCAAGCTGTGCATGAAACTTTTGACATGACACTAGTTTCCACTTCTTGCACTACTTGTTTCAGGTTGAATAATCTCAAAGCTTTGTCCACAATCCTTGGCAGATGTCGACCACTCCTCAGATCTTCTCTTAATTCACCATCCAGATCATCTAACAGCCTTGTGTAGTTTATCTGAAATTATCAGAGGTTTAAGGTAGCTGCCAGAAATGAAACTTCTAAAAGTAAAGTGATCAAAATGCATCACTATGTGTCTGGAAATGGAAAACCACAATGAAATGATGACCTTTGAGTCTCATGCCATTACAATAATGAAAACTGAGAAGCCACTACGAATACCAGCTGAGCACAAAAACGCTTGAATTTCTGCCCTCATCTGATGAGTATAACATGCTAAGTCTATTACATGAAATTTTATCAGGAAGACAGCTGCGTCAGGATGTGTTTTTCGACGTTTCAGGAACTAATTCCGTCCCCAGTGGTGCTACCAAACAACCAGCACACCCTGAAAATGGGGAGAGAGTTAGTTCCTGAAATGTCAGAAAATTGGTGCTATCAAACAAACAGCACATCATGAAGATGGGGATGGAGTTAGTTCCTGAAACATCAGAAAACCTTCACATTCTGATGCAGCTGTCTGCCCCAGAAAATTTCATTGAATTCTGTTGGCACGAAAGCTTCTAGACTTATAAGTCTATTATAATTTATAACACATTTAACAGACTGCACATAACACTGTGCTTTATTTTTAAATGCCTCTAATAACAGCCACTGTAAATTTAATACATGTTTGCAAATCAACGCAGTTACACTCTTAACAACCCTCCTTATATATCTGTGAGCTCCTGAAATCAACTGTCAGCAATAGTGTTTTGTAAAACTACAAACATTATATCATCTTTATGGAAGGTGTTGATTAAAATTCCTTTTTTACATCAAATTCAAGTGTCATGCATCACTGTTCACTGGTGTTTTAAAAAGCCTGGAACCAAGATACACACACACGTTTTATCTTACCTCCATTTTACAATTTTTCTTCAGTATGCCCCTACTCAACCAAAGGGCTATTTAAAGACCTTTGAATTGGACCCTTTGGTTCAGTACTGGATGTAAGCTACATTGTTGTATCTAAAGTGTACATCTGCATATAGACTGAGAAACTAAAGTCAATGGGTTTTAAGTTGCTTCATCTAGGACCCAATGTCCCACCTAATCATCATTCTGGAAATAATGCATCTAGACAGTCAAGCGCAGAAAGTGAATGTGTGGTACAGCATCATCCATTATAAAACATTCACTTTTGTGAAATATTCTAATTATGGCCTGGATGTTTTTACTATGACACAAATTAATGTGGCAAGACAATGTGCTGTTCTTGGTTCAGTAACAGATATACAAGAACATAACATGATAACACAGCACGCCAACTTAAAGTTTCTGTACATGTGTGTCTGCTGCATTATGTTGCAACAGCTGCTACATAAATAAGAGACAAGTAACATTAAAAAAAAGTAGGGCTACAAATGTGTTTCCAGAGGAAGCAAAAAAATCTACAAGTTACCTTATTTAAGATACTCCCATTCTATGATTTCACATTCTCCAATCAAAATGTGTCACTGTAAAATACTGAAGTTCCTTTTACGTACTTGGAACATCCACGTCAATATACCGTTTGAAAATTCATGTGGTCACAGCAAAGCTCTCTTTTCCATCTGACGTAGTCTACATCATCTGCCTTTTAATTCCACATGCTCGATGAGCATTTCCTGTCTGGAAACTGAGGCACTCACCTTGAGAAGCTCAAACTGCCGATGTGTATCCTCTTCCATCTGCTTGATTTGCTCTGGACTTGGTGTGGATGGTAGGTTATGGCTGTGATTCCGGGGCAACAGTACGGCTGGAACTGAACCACTGCTGAATACACCATACCAACCTGCTTGTCCTTCTGTTACATCCCAATCATCTTCATAAACTGCTGACCACCCAGATAAAGATGGTATTGGGCTACCTGCAACAAAGAACCCTCATACTGCAGCCTTCAGCAGTCTTACTTATGTGACACAATGTCCCCATCTATAACTCTCACTTACCAGTTGTCTATACCTTAGTTCCCACAAACAGCCCATATCGAAGAACTGTGTCTCTGCAAATTAAATTATTAATCTCATTCACACCCACAATTTTTTTCATGTTGTGATACACTCACAGCACTGTTGAAGAAGAATTTATAACTAGTTACAAACATTTCAGGCCAGCTTTGACTACAGTGAGGTCACCACTGGTTCATGGGGCCCTGAGTGACCTTAAAAAGAGATCAGTCAGATTGGCTTTCTGTTAAGTATAACCTTCCAGGATCCAAAAGGGGTTCTAATTAGACCTCTTCCAAAACTCCCACAAGCAAAACTTACACATTTTTTCACTACAATAAGAATGTCCTCTATGGGTGATGTCACTAGACAAACAGTGTACTTAAGATCAATGTGTAGGGTCAAGTACGCAGTGTTTTCCAACAGTCAGTTACTCAAGCTTACCATTATGCTTGGACTACCCTGAATGAAGGCAGAAAGCTCCTCCAAAACATAACTCTAACCACCAATCAACATGCTGATATAGCCCAAAATATTGTAATCTTTTGCAGTTTTTTGTAAAGTATGCCTTATCCATGTAATTATAAAAATCAAGTTTAGGTCCATTAATAAGCCAGTCAGTTAAAAGAAACCTCTGCTCAATAGTCACACATTGACACACACTGAGGAATTTTGTAATCAGGTGTCCATTGTGCATCAATAACTTAACAAAATCTATGCAGCAGTCCTTCTGCAGAAGCTGGTTGTCACTTAGTGCAACAAGAAATTCATGCCTTTTATTGAGGCAAAAGGTCCATCACTATGTTTACAACAGCACACCACCATACCCACTCCTGAGCCAGATGAATCCAGTCACTAACATTATAACCTATTTCAATAAAATTAATATTAGCATTACCACCACCCCACCTCACACCCCAATATGTCCCAGTCTCCCAAATATGTCTTCCCTTCAGGTTTACCAACCAGAACACAGTACACAACTCTCATCTCTCCATGCATGCTAAATACCACACCAATCACACACTCTTTCATTTTATTAGCCTAACAGCATTTGGTAAGGATAGTTCAGTCAGTACAGTGACTAGACTATGTGGCAGATAACCAGCAAAGGCATGAAATCTCCATAGCATCCAGACTGGCCACCCTGCCACCTATTCCATAAGCACCATGGCTCTTTCCCCAGTAACAAAGGGGCTGGGGCATACAGCAAATCATCACATTCATCTAGAGCTAAGGTTCAGAATGCATGTAGCTATATAACCGCTTCTCCATACTCCTTGAAAGTGTGGGAAGTATGGGGGAAATTTTAACCTAACATTTGGTAAGAACTAAAAATTTTCCAAGTTCCTCATTATACAGTTTTCCCATCTTCCTGCTACTTCATCTGTCATCTATGACCAAAGGTTTACCTATTTAACAATGCTGTTTTGAGCCCAGAGTTTGCATATAATGTGAATGATACTGAAAGACAATCAAGTATCAGAACTAAGTAGAGATTTGGAGGGAGTCAGTCCACCTATTTAAAGGTGTTACACTGGCATTCACCTTGACTGACTAAGGGATACCACAAAGAAGGTGTGAAAGTATTTAATATTAAGACAAAGAAAAAATTTGATGCTTTTCTATGAAACTCATACAAACTAACATTTACCTTGAAATGAAGCCCACAAAACCCCATCTGGACAATACACATACAAAAGATGATCAGAATGCACATAAAACAACCACGTATAAATCAGAATGGCTTAAAATAAACAGCAGCAAATTTACAGATATGCAGTTTATGTTTACAGAACAAATTTTTTGTGTATAAAATATAATTGTATTCCTGCAAGTGAGAAATTAATATGATTCTGAATTATGCTTTAAGCATACTGATTTTTCAGACAATATTTATGAAAGATATGTACATTTGTTATTACGACCTCAATAATTTAAAAAATAATTCCAATAACCTAATACTGATGGAAGTGGGAAGACAAAAATTATTACACTTTTATATAGACAATAACTGAGAAGAAAAATTGATGAGCTATAAACAAACAGGGAGCTCAAAAATCTTAGAGAGACTTGAAGAGAGGTACACTTGACTTTAAAAAGTGCTACAAGATTACAGCTAACTTAGTACAAAATGGGAAGGGTGATCTACTTGCAGATTCCCACAGTATTTTGAACAGGTGAAAGAATCGCTCCTGTCAGTTATTGAATATACATGGGTTTAAGTATATTAGACAGACTGAAATACACACAGCTGAGATACTATTGCCCAAGCCTAGTGCTGTTCATGTTGAGATGACTAATGAAAAGTTGAAAGTTATAAATTACCATGCATGACTCAGTCAAGTGGTAACTGAAAATGTTCAGAGATTTATGATTTTATTAATTCTATATGGAAATTTCTTAATAGTCTAAGGATTCTATCACAGCACACAATTATAAGGGTGATAAAACTGACTGTAATAATTACTGTCATCAGCTACACACAAAATTTTATCCTACACCCTTCTGCTGTGGTTAACTCCACATATACACAAAATTACTGAGGATCATCACTGTGGATTTGGGCACAACATATCAACTGCTGATAAGATACTCTGAATTCATCAGGCACTTGAGAAGAAATGTGAATATATTGCAGCTATATATCGGTCTTAAAGACAGCCTATGAATTGGTCAGAAGCGAGGTTAAGTAGAATATTTGAATTTGTGCTATATACCATAAAATTAGTTTGGCTAATTAAAATGCTTAAGTGAAACTCACAGCAAAGCCTGAATAAGTAAACATTTAGGAATAAAGGAAAGGATCACAACAGTCAAACACAACAGTATTTTATAAAGTTCTTAAAATATATTAATAACAATATGGGCTACATGTTTCGACTCACATCAAGTCATCTTCAGGCCCTCAAGATATTGATCCAGACATACAAACGTTTACTGCATTGTGGGATCCCCAACGCTTACAGAGTAAAAATTATGCATTATACTCGGTAAGCATTGGGGATCCCACAATGCAGCAAGCGTTTGTATGTCTGGATCTACATCTTGAGGGCCTTAAGATAACTCGATGTGAGTCGAAACATGTAGCCCATATTCTTATTAATATATTTTAAGAACTTTATAAAGTACTGTTGTGATCCTTCTATACTGCACACACTTCGGGATGGTAAACGTTAAGTTTAAAAAAGCAAACATGTGTCTCATGCATTCTTACTGAGAATGGCTAGAACAAACATATGCCTTACTGCCACTGTTTTTCAAACTTGCCTTACAATATGCCATTAAGGAAGTCCCCCCAAAAAGTAGGTGGGATTGAAATTGAATCAGACACACCAGCCTCTGGCCTGTATTCATGATATTAAACTATTTGATGGAAACATAAACAGGCTTACTTTGCAGAACACACATAAGCACTACTACCTAGAGTCATTGTACACAGGCTGCAAATTAATGCACAGAAAAGGATTCATGTTTCTTATCTGAATGTATGAAATAATTACAACATAAGCATTACCTAACAATGTGACAAAGTTCATATATTTGGAAATAATACTAGCAAGTGAAAACAGCACTGATGAATAGATTAGAAGTATGTGAAATACGGAGAATGCTGGCCAGTGCCTGATTCAGAATCTTCTGTCCTTCCATCTGCTGTCTATGAATATACATGTCAGGACCGTCTGGACGAGATAATGAATCACGCAATGTATTGAATATATGCACTGCGTGATAAACTATTACCTTCTGAAGAAAAGGCCTACTCCATGGCGTTTGTCAATGGAATAAATTAGAATCAACAGTCAGGAATTACAGCCATTTGATTAGTCCCATAAAGTTTATGAACCACAGACCTATAGCGCTTCTCTTCACACAGACAGGACCTGACTTACGTGAAGGACTTCCACTGTTCACCTGTTGTCCCTGGTCCTCAACACATCATCTAAATTAGGGCTTCAGTAACATTGTATATCAGCCCACTTCTCAGAACCTCCCAAAATGCATACGCCTGCATTCTTCATTAACTCACTAGCAACGCGATGGCGAAAGCAGCCTGTGTGTGGCTCGCAACCGCAAAGATAAGCATTTCGTGTTACAGCATAAAAGAAACTTCCATTAATAGTAATTCCACCGAATACGAAAAAACAGCAACCGTTCCCAGATGTATTAAATCGGCCCACTATCGTTAACTGAATGTGAACTGGTCCAAGTGTCTAGGCAGATCCGTTACATACGCCCGAGTGTAATACAACCAAATATAATAGCGAATTACAAGTGGTGGCGTAAGTGAATACGATATTCACCCTCCCAGCTCACTGGTGGGCGGTTCCGAGTCTGTGCTAAAAACGCTTCTTACGTTTGTAATGTTTACAGCTCTCGGAATTACAAAATTTCTACTGTTCCAGTCATACTGTGATGACAATACCAGCATGAAAAAGACACCGCCATTATGAAACTACTCCTTTATTCACCAGGTGGCAGAGAAAACTTGTAAAAGTTCGCGAACTCTGATCTATGTCACAAACCATGCCGCTGCATTAGGCCGCACCGCTAAAGTGCAGTATACATGGAAGGTGCTGAGGGGTGGAGAGGGGTAATAGGCTTGATGCATTTCAGGTCCCCCCCTCCCTCAACTTTTGCTCTATACGCAGCGTCAGTTCAGATCTACGTATAGGAAGGGCCCCGAAATTAGTTTCCCACGTCTTCAACCGGCTCTGACAAACATAATATGCGTTTCCCCAACGAGAAGTGTACCGGTTTTAAATTCGTTTGTATCAAATTGTGCATTCTGAATCCTAAATGTACGTGGGTGGATCCAAAATTTTCCGGACTGGTGCCGCCATCTGCACAGCTTTTGTGTTAGCGCCAAGCACCCGTAAATGGTAGGACAACCATGTTTAGTGAGTCTGCTTGCCAAGTTTCGCATAGGTGGGATGACGTAGTCAGTTTTTATGCGTGTTTATGTGGAGTCGTGTACGTGACGCGCGGCGGATTTGGCAATGGATCAGAGAACGGAACAGCAAGTGTG
>Ga0123355_10011731_pt1 | contig 13532 bp, 8 predicted proteins | sample TergutEmb28metaG_3_FD_89872 | JGI IMG/M metagenome (GOLD analysis project Ga0123355, IMG submission 89872) | Embiratermes neotenicus P1 segment gut microbial communities from Petit-Saut dam, French Guiana - Emb289 P1 | ecosystem: Host-associated > Arthropoda: Insects > Digestive system > Gut ...
AGGTCCAAATATTTTCCTCAACACCCTATTCTCAAACACCCTCAGCTTCCTTTCCTCCCGCAGTGTCAACGACCAAGTTTCACACCCATACAAAACAACAGGCAAAATTACAGTTCTATATATTTTAGTGCAGTATTATAATATAAAAAGTCATATCACCATGATAAAATATTTTCAGTGAAAAATTATGCATTATGCACATGACTCTGAAAAAATATAATTTGTCCAATACATAACAAAAGCATGAATATGCCTGACTGTAACAGACTTACCTAGTGACAGTGTTCAATAAACTGAATACTGTTCAACGTACACTACCAGTCATTAAATATACACAACAAATCATTAGTTGCAAAATACACAGCAAGTTCTCTGTGAAGGTAAAACATATATTTCATGTTAACAAACATTTCCAGACTGATATATATTACACAGCTTAAAAACATACAAACTGAGACACAGGGAACTGTACTTTTGCCCAGTGTTCTATATGGCTCTAAATCTTGGTCTCTAACACTAAGGCAAGGAAACATACTTAGTAATTAAGAACAGGGTGCTGAGGAATATATTTGAGCCGAAGAGGGAGAAAGAAACAGGAAATTGAAGAACATTTCATAATTAAGTACTACATAATCCATACTTCTATATATCTGTATATATGGGTGATCAAATCAACTGAAATAAACAGGGCATGTGGCACACACAAGGTGGCACAGAGCAACTGTATACAGGACATGGTGGAAAATGTGAAGGAATGAAATCACATCAAAGACTTAGATGCAGATGGGAGAATAATATTAAAATGGATCTTAAAAGAAAGAAGATGGGAGGGCATGGACTAGATTCATCTTCTCAGGGCAGATAAAAGTGGCGGGCACTTGCGGACACAGTTGTGAAACTGTGGGTTTCATAAAATACAGGGTACTTCTTGATTGGCTCAGGAAATACCAGACTCTCAAGGACTTGACTCTATGGAGTTGGTCATAAATTTAGTAGATAATGGCCACCACTGAGGTGCACTACTGAAATTTTTAACATAAAACTCAAACCCTGGAACCGTTTGTACATGTATTTACTGGAACAAAATATACTCCCAGTAGAAAACTATGACTTTCTTTTTACCAATGGCACACCTGTCTTGTTAAATAAACTGATTTAACGTGCATGGACCATGCTAGAAACTCCAATGATGAGAATGACAATCAGTTGGGTAATTCATGATGATACATTCTTCTGTTTTATATGTTCCAAATTTTGTGCATTGATTAGATGCATAAGTTGCATTAATTACCAACAAATGCACTTTAATTTGACTTACATACTTTTATTGTGTTGTCGTCACCAATGTATTTTGGGGTGATTTCTTTGAGAATAAGAATACTATTGTAATTTAAACATGTCTGAATCACTCCACAGTATTAAAAACCAAATGATTTCTGGTTAAAATTCACCGCTGAATAATAAAATAAAATATGGATAATTACATACATAACGGAAGTTAAAATTCTTTAGGGTGTGTGGAGTGATGTAAACAGTAGAAACATGTGGTAAATTATAATTCTGTAATAAAAATTATATTTATATATATAAAAGCTATGTTAATACATTACTAGAATTTGAATGGAAATCCTGAGAAAGGTGAAAATGAGACGGCCACAAGAGTTGCCGAAATATGTTGGTGACCACAATACAATAGAAGTACATCAATGAAATTAAAGTACATTTGTTGGTCTTTAATACATTTTATGCATACATTCATCTGTCCATGTCCAACTAGGATTCATACCACAACCAAAAATACAGGGTGCGGCAGAAAGAACTCCCCTATTTGAGAAGCGAATAAATTCAAAACCAAAGAAGATATGGCAAATGTTTTTCTATTTCTGGAAAGCACACAGAATGCCGTTTTACATTAACGTGTTTTGAACAAATCATCACTCAAATGGCGGCCTTGAATACTGATACACTGATGTAGCCTCTTGGTAGCTGTCCATGACCTTTAGAACCATTTCAGGTGTAATGGCAGCAACTTCCTGTCGTATCGCCTCCTTCAGAGCTTCCAAAGTTTGTCCTGTTTGTCTAAAGTTTGATACTCAACGGTAAATCGTTTTCTTATCAGAAATAGCCTCCCGTCGACCAAGCGCAAAGCGGATGCGAAATGTATGCTGTGTTACTACCGGCGACCTGCCATTTTTTATAAACTCCTCAACAATAAAGGCTCGATGTTCTCCCAACCACACCATGGTGTACATTGAAAACGGCACGTACACCGCTGTTCGACGACGCGCTCCCCACCCAAAGCTATGACCCTCCAAAATCGGGGTATTCTTTCTGCTGCACCCTGTATAATGACTTAATAGTCATGCACATTACAACTGGCAACGTCTATTTTTACAATCAAACATATAACTTCTACACATATGCTTGTCTGAAATCAATTGCATACTTTTTACTTCTTTGGAAACATCATTACACAATATACATTAAGCTACGGTGACTTTACATTCATCCTAAGAAAATGAAAGGAATTTGTTTCATGAAGTAATCAACATGTGGGCCATTTCCACAAACATGGCATTCCAAGTACACAGCACATTTTAAGAATTCTCCAATAAATTATGCTATGTTGTTCATACCAAAAGATATTTAGAAAATGCTTCCCTATACTGGCCATTTGGCATGGGTTTGGTGTAACTGCTGTGATAGAAAAAGTTTACAGTTCAATAATTTTAAAGTAATTGCCTTATGCTGTGAACTACTCCCTGGAAGAGTTAAGTAACTACATAAATGAACATGGTCTTGTACAACATGCCCCACCTTCACACAATGGTAATATGACCCCCACACGCCAAAGCTTATAACGTAAGGAATAAAAAATGTCTTTTGGGTGACATCCTACAACACAAATTTTTACATTTTTACAAAAATTGGCCAGTTAGTCCCCACATTGTCCCACAGCATTTGAGAGTTGAAGTAAACAGCCTTAAGGGAAGAATGGTAGGCCACACATAAAAGAAACACAAACTTCTAAAAACAAAAATTTGCAGAAAACACTTTCTAGCTCGACTATGTACAAAAACTAACAAATGAGAGAACACATGATTGCAGTGGTAATCAGTACAATGCCAGTCACATTTACACACTAATACTTTAAATTACTCACTCTTCATGAATAAGCATGTCTCTTGATCGAACAACTCACACTCTTTTTACTGATCAGTAATGCTGCTACTGTAATTATGCTAACATGCAATTCCAGTAACAGTGTACATCAATACAATATTTTGAAGGTAACAACTGAATCAGTTAAATGGTACACTACTGCTTCCAACTGAATTTTGTATTTTGTTTAGTATTGATGCATAATGTTTGTACAGGGAATTCATATTTGACAAGCAGACACAGTATTAACATTGGTAGAATATGCATATATTCACGTTGTTAGTGTAGGGAATTTACGGCGATTGTTTACTCCAGCTGTCAAACATCATGGGACGCACAGTACACAATATGTGAAGAATCCCACACAGCACAACTTACTGTGCAAGGTTTCCTTCCTTTTTGAAATCAATTTATATGTGAAATTTCGAACATTGTAACTGTCCAATAAAGTGAATGACAGCTGTTTAATGTAGATATAATGCAGAAAGAAAAGAGTACCTAAGTAAGCAACAATGTTCACAATATTAACTGACTCACTGCGGTTGAGCATTGTCGTTGCTGAACTACGCCGGATGCAAGTCTCTGAATCCACAGCGGCCGACATGAATGAATTCAGCTCTAAAGCACAAAGTGATCGGTCCAATTGTTCATCCTTGTTATGGGCATTGTGTTTCTGGTAGCACTGTTTCATGAGAGAGTTACAAAATTACTGCATGTTGTAACTTAATATGAAAGTAATCACTGGCAATACCATGAAATAATTTTATTATCTCAGAAAATGAACCCTGACATACCAATGCTGAGCAAGGAATTTTATTGCACAGTGTATTACATATTGAGAAAGGAATACGCAGTCTAGTGGTACTATATAAGGACTCTACAAAGATAAAAGAATGTCAGAGAATTACAGGAATGCAATTTATGTTAAACCACACATTATTAATAGAAAAGTTATGTGACCCACTGTCCAGTTGATGGCCATAGATGCTTTCATTCTAAAAAATGCCCATACCTGCACCTGAGCAAGGCAGTATTTTCCATTAAATGTGATTAGAGTTACATTTAATGGGACAAATGCTTCCAGTCCATCCATAAAAGGTCAGACTTACTTGAAGCATGTGTGGGTTAATTATAATGAGGTTTAAAAATGTTGTGTTTCCTGTATACAAAGTTTTTAAATGGAGAATTGAAAGAGAATTTCTTAAGGGGAAAAACTTCATGCAGGAAATGTAAAGATTAAGTTCATTTTTTGGATCCACTCTTGTATCTTGTTTCCAAGCAATTACTGCATAATATTTCAATTATAAAGACTGCGTATGAATATGGTCAGAGAACTTCAATATACAGTTACTTTAGTACAAAAGGAAAATTCATAAAACACAAGCCATAATGACCACCCCAAAATATGAGTCACAAGTAATTTGTTGTTGTCACAAGCGCTCTTTTCTATTTACTCACTTGTGCCCTAGACCTCAGGACTCTCATTACACGTCTTCAACGCACATTATCATCTTATGTAACAAAATCTTCAAAACTACACTTGGTGTTCAAACTTTGCAGCAGCTCTATGACATTCTTCAATGAGTTAACTTTGGATGTAGGTGTTTCGGGTTATATTGGTATACTTTAACATAAGGAACACTCTCCCGAAGTCTGGCACATTCCTCCTGGGACCCCCTGTATATATATTGATGAGGTTCTAACCTTGAACATGAAACTCTTGTCTGGTCAGATGCCATGATATAGAATGTTATAACAACAAATGATGTACTGAGTTCTTAGTATCAGCTCTTTCAAGAACTGTATTTGTGTTATGCTGCACTTTGACTGCTCCTGCAACTCGATGACTCAATATAGGTCATGTAATTCATAGCTGTATGTGAATGGACGACTAATCATTACCCTGCTAAACTCCCTACATTATTAGTTGGCTGAAGTTATAGCGAGTAACTGGACGTATCAAAGCTAATAAACTTGAAAGTTTTGTACATGAAATTTGTGCAGATGTATGTAGCAATGATGAAATGATGATTCCTGGAGTGCCCAAATGTGATGAAACAGACAACTCAGATACTGCACATACATGGAGTGATCAATCTGGAAGTGATGAAGAATCTCCACCCACGTCTGCCACATCAGCCATATTCATTTTGTGGCCATGTGATGATATTTCTCCATAAATTGTTCCATTTACAGGCAACTGCAGAATCAAAATTCCTTTGCCATTTAAGGACATTCCATTTTCATGGCTATAAGCTCTTTTGGATGATGACCTAGTAAATTCATTTACAGTAGAAACAAACCAGTACGCACATCAATACCTCAGTACAGTTGGACTGTCTCCACACTCTTGAGACTGCAATTACAAAGATGTCACAAAAACTGAAATGTGGGCATATATTGGAATATCATTCATGATTGGAATAAATATGCAAACATGAATAGTACTTTACTGGTCCACCCAGCTCTTTTTCTGTACCCTGCGGTATGGTAAAAAAAAATGTACCTCTGCCATTTTCAATAGATTTCTAAGCAAGGCCAATCCTAAATTCCCTTGTAAGCACATTACGACTGGTTTATGTATGAGAAAAACAAATTTCAATAGATGTGGACATTATTGTGTGGAAGGGCAGGCTCACATTCAAAGTATACCCGAAAAACCAGACAAAGAGTTTCTGAGTCCAAGAGCGGCTACACGTGTAATATGGAGGTGTATACTGGTAAGTCACTAGTTAAAAATCTGGTTTTAGAACTTCTGGGGCACACAGCTGCTCAATAAAGGACACCACTTGAACCAGGACAATTACTACAACAGTGTTGGACTGAGTGCAATGCTGTTGGTATAAAACATACATCTGTGTTACACTATGTCTAGATGGAGGAATTCCTAAGGAAATGAAGAACAAAGCAAATAACTGAAGGAAGGAGAGTCCACTTACTGTTGTAAAGGCCAAGTTCTGGTACAAGTATGGTGAGACAAGGACAATAAAACTTATTTCAACACTACACAGAGCAAAGATTGTGGACACAGGAAAGAGGAACCGGAAGGGTGAAACAATGGATACGGCAAAATAAATTTTACACTTTTACCCATGCTGCAGGAAAACCGTGAAATGGAATAAGAAATTTGTGAGAATTGTGCTGTTCTGAGTTATAATTATGCAGCAAGTAGTGGTAATGCCTTACTGATGTTTTGGGACAATCTATTGGTCCCATCTTCAAGGGTTGAGAATTCTTTCTTTTCAGATTCTTTAACCTTGAAGATGCAACTAATTGGTTATCTTGAAACAATGGCAACGAATTACCAGTACTCACTGTGTAATAACCCAAAAGAGTGCAGTTCACATCTACTTTGTGGCGGACGCCTGAAATCATGCATGAGGAATATGAGTTCTTTGTGCTAAACATGGATACCCTGAACAGTTTCATATTGTAATTTGTTCCTTTTTGGGTAATTCCCCGGCGTCTGAGTTCTAATTGCCGATGTTTCAGAACTCACTGTTGGTTCCATCTTCATAGGCAGGTGAAAGAAGTATGTCAGTGGATGGATTGTGTGGGGTATTTATACCTGATTGAGTTGGAGCGGGGAAGTGGCAGGGCCAATAGGAAGTGGTGTGCCCATACGGGATGGGTAGAAGTCCAGCAGGTAGTGGAGAGGGAGGGTGTATATAAGTGCGTGTGCGGGTGGGATTACTTTTGTGTACTGGATGGCTGTCTCCTCTCTTTGAGTTTATGAAGCAGTGGTTTCCAAGATTTGATGGGAGTGAATATACAAAAGTAATCCCACACACACACACACACACTTATATACACCCTCCCCCCTCCACTACCTGCTGGACTTCTACCCGCCCCGTACGGGCACACCACTTCCTATTGGCCCTACCACTTCCCCGCTCCAACTCAATCAGGTATAAATACCCCACACAATCCATCCACTGACATACTTCATTCACCTGCCTATGAAGATGGTACCGACAGTGAGTTCCAAAACGTCAGCAATTAGAACTCAGCCACCGGGGAATTACCCAAAAAGGAACAAATTACATTTAGAACAGTTTCATATTGTTCACAAAATACATCACAAACCAAAATCAATAGGGAACCAATTATGCTTTCAAGGACTTCATAATGACTGCGTTTGGGAAATGACAGAGCCAGAAAAGAGGGATGATAGAAAGAAGGCACAGATGCACAGATGATGAATCACTACCCTCAACATGAACTGCACCAGCACCACTGACACCACCTGCATGCAAATGACTGCTGGTGAAGGACCCATCTGACCATCTGGAAGGTGGATTAAAAAAACATACAATGGTTCACATTCCACCCAGTAAAAACAAAGAAAGAAGTGGCATCAAGAGGGTGTAGAATTTATTGAACACATAAACAAAGAAATGAAACCAGTTTTATGTGTCTGACCTGCAGTGTGGCACTTCGCAAAACTCCGTGTTTGGGCGAATATCACACAAAGAAAAATTACTAAACAGGTACGCAAAAATTAATATATATACAGACAAACAGTATATCCTACTATTTCTTTTGAAGAGCTGCCATGAGTTATTATTTGCACTGATGTAAAAAACTGAATTTACATAGCCTGCATTTTTGACATATTCTTTAAACGGCCTGCTAGAGTATGGGAGAAATTTAGATACCTCCACTGCCAATGAAGGTGTTAAGCAGGAGTCACCTTTATACCAAAACTCTGGCTACATAAACCTTAAATAACATTGCTTACACAAACACTTTTCCTGTAGTAGCTGCTTTGTGCCAACACTAAATGAACATACCTCATACAACTTTGAAATAGTGTCTTCATCTTCAATGTGGAATATTGGGAAACCCCAGTCTATTAACATGAGACCAGTACCATGTGGATTCCATGGTTTTGAAATGTTGCAAGTCTGTTCAGAACGTGCAAGACCTGAGTAGCGGTTTGGACACGTATCATCATGGGAGTAGTACTGCGGACGTTCTTCTGAACGATTATTAATTAGCACCACACCATTCACCTTGCCTGATGTTTTCAATTTCAGCATCACTTCCCTGTAACAATAATACAAACATTAGGTCTTCACCTTAGTGCACGAAGGTTTCCAAGCATCCAGTACTCCGAGGCTGAAGTCAACATTGTCCAACCTAATGGTGTGTCTAACAGTAAGGTAAAGCAGTCCCTTACAAGCCCGAAGGGGCCCAGAGGGTTCCAGGAAGTCAAGGTTCACAGATTTTGTGACAATGGCACAGGATTGTGGTAGGTTGTCAGCCTTACACACCGGCCGCCTTTACCCCCAGGAAATACTCCTGGTACTCATTTCTGTTAGAGGCTGAGTTGACCCCAGGGCCATAGTGCGATCGGAAGGATTTTATGCCAATGAAAAATCCATGTGTCTAACAGTACTACAGCTTAGTAATCAAAAAAGACCTCCTACATTTGTTCCTTCGTGTGTGTTTTTCACAACATTGTAGCTCAGACTACATGACATCAACAGTAGGACAAGTGGTGTATGATGAATGGAAAGGATTTGGAAGGAACTGGTCATGGGCTAACTGCAAGACTGAGGAAAAATATAAAAACAAAATCTCTATCAGGAAAGCCAATGACATGCCCAAGATTCAAACAAAAGTTTCTACTGAATATAAGTACAGAGTATTATTGCTCTACTGCTTGGTATTGGCTTTCTGGTGTGAATCAAGCCATAGAAATTAAAATGATAACACTGTATCAGATGATGGACATATACCTTGCAAACATATGTGGCTTAATTAAAGCCATATAGGGACATGCTTCGGCACTGTCCAGTAACCAGCCCAGATCTGTGTCATTATCAATAGCGTGAATGACACCAACATTTCCTGACCGATGTGCTGAAAAACAACAAAGAAGCAATGAACCTCTGACAAGATTAAACTGTGCCACTGTTCTTACTGCAATGACTAAGGCCCATCACATCAGCTCAATACACACCTCCATCATTCACACATTACATAATACCATTATGTCTGTGTGAGTTTCCCTCCCATATGTTTTGGAAATATATTGATTTTTACGAAATTCAGTACAGATGTAATGACAGTGGATGCTATCCCATCACCACAGACTTAATTTCCTATACTTTAAAAAAAAATGGGCACGTAAATTATGAGACTGTGCTAACACCTGTGTGATCTGAACCTTGTAAGGCCAGGTTTTACTCACACAGCTGCCACTCAAATGTAGCCTATTGCTGTCTGTGGAAGACAATCCTTCTTGAAAAGCTAACCTTCTGTGGGTAAAGAAACTCAGTGCCTATTATGGAACCAATACATTCATTACTGTGTTCACTAGTCGCCACTGGTTCCTCTCCTCAGCTACATGCATCCAGGCAATGACCTCCAACATAACTTCTTCATTATTCCTTGTAAATGGTCTTCCCTTCTGTGCCTGGATCTCAAAAAGCTCTCTCCCTTCGCGCATTTGAATAATTAGGGTATGTATTTCTCCCGTAAAGTAACATGCCAAATCCATATTGTCTTTCATTTCATCCTCTGAATAATACTTTGTGATGGTTACAAATCATGCAGTTCCTCATCTCACAGCTTTCTCCAACCCCTCATTACTTTCTTCTTAAATCTAAGCATTTTCTTCACCATCATGTTCTCAGATGGCCTTAAAATGTACTCTCCCTTAACACTTTTGCACTGAACAATGCATATGCCACATTGCATGAATTAAGGTCCAAAGTTCCCTACAGTGCAGCAGGTGTCAGTCAATTATGGCTATTCCTGTACAGCCCTTAGGGTTTCTTCTGCCACCACTAACCTAATTAACCCTTTGACACCTAACGACCCCTATAGTGGTCGTACCGCACTGCTAACCTCTAAACATCGCATTTTATATATTTATTCAACAAATATAGGTACTGAATATTTTAAACCCGGTATATACTCTCCGTTTTTTGCTCTTCAAAATGCAGTTTGTTTCATAATTCTAACGTATTTGGTTCCTGTTTTATTCACATTTTATATAGTGTGTGCTAAAATTTAAAAAAATAATTCCGGCGCCAAAAGTTTAAGTGTGGTTCTGTCAAAAAATTAAATCCTGTAATTTAAATTCCAGCTTTTGGCAGATCTCACCCAGAATCTAACTGTGGTACCCAATGATTAATGAGATAAACCAATGCAAGATTTGAGGTTATCATAGTGGTATTGCTTAGGATTTAGATCTTCTGAGACATGATCCTTTGTTGCTGAGTGAGTGGTTCCTGACATTTCCAAGCACCACTCTACTTTAAAATATCAGAACTACTCACCCGACACACACACAGCATCACATCCCAGAAGACTTGAATCCCGAGATAAACCAAGTTTCATGTGCAAAAAATGATGGTAACAAAAGTTCAGTGAAAAAAGCTGCTTGGAAGACCAAAGTGCAGATATGAGAACTATACACATTATAATGTTCTGCAGTTTAGCTGTGTTTCTTAATTTACTTGACATCACTGTCAAGCACACAATATCTTATAAGAAAAAAAAGGTAAAGTGATCCCGTTATAGGCCCGGTGTGGCCCAGAGGGTGGGTAGAGGTATAGCTATACTCTTCCATGACCGTGGCACTAGACGGGGGTGAGTGGTCAGCAGCACGCCCCGGCCACACTTTGCCCCCGGGAAAGACCCGGTACCCATTTTACAGGAGGCTGGATTGGCCCCAGGGCTAGTCTGGATGGGCAGAAAATCTTGTCCCCACCGGGATTCGATCCTGAACCATCCAGCCTGTAGTCAGTCACTATACAGACTGAGCTACCCGGCCCACATATAAGTAATGGAACAATAATTACAGGAGTGAGATGCAGAAAAGAAAAGTTACATCCACTTTAATACAGTATAAATAATACCTCACCCAAATGTGTCGTTTCCCAGCAAGACTGAAAATAATTAAATGTTTGGGAAAAACAATCTTCAAGTACTGAAAAATTTAGAGTCACACAGAAAAACAAAGGTGATGATTCATTTAACATCTGCAACAGTAGTTGGCAGCATCAGCTAGCCAAGCAATGAGAAAATGGTTATGCCCAAAAGCATTTTAAGTAGGGGGGGGGCATAAGTTTTCATATTTACATACCCCTATTTTCTGCCTAAGAAGTACAAGCAACAGTTTTGCTCAACATGATGTTATCCCCCCCCCCTCTGCATTGGACAAGGGATCCCTCTACTATAATTTATCTGGAATAACCAAGAAAAATAGTGCAGAACTTCTCTCAAGACATTTAACATGGATCAGATTTCAACACACCACACAGATAAGGACAGGACTAAGATGGCTACAACAACTCTAATCATAAGCATAATATGTGTTAGGTGTCTAGAGAGAGCTATACTAGAAGAATGGTAAACAGTTGAAACTGCAACAACCTGCCTGTAGTTCAGTTATGTCTGTTTACTTATCACTTCACTCACCTGATAATAAGATAAGCACCAGATAACAGCACTCAAACATTCCAGTTCTATAAAAGCACAATGATATTCCCAAACTGGGTATGAACATATGTACCCAATTAAATATACAGGGTATATTCATCAAACTTAAAAAATAGTGGTTTAAAAATCAAGGTTTTAATTTGCAGCCATGTCACAACTGACAGAATTACTAAATTAATTTGTTTCAGCTTTTATTAATTCATGAACGTTTTAAACTGCATTTCTAATGCATCAGAACTGAGATACATACATGCACACATGTGTTTGCATCCACACACCCACACCCTCACACCAACACACACAGACACACACACACAGGTTCGATACAAAACTAGGGAAAGAACAGATTAAGAAATATCTTATTGTATAATTCAATGAATAGTTACTGTCAAAACCTTCCAAAATACTCAAGATTCATACACATAAGAAACACCAATTTTGTCCACTGTACTGCAGGCATCTTATAAACAAATTAGAAGACATGAACATTGCAACAACATAATAATGTAATAGAGAAAACAGTGTAGTTAATTTCCTTTACCTCCATGATTAATGTGCAATCACTACGGCAATTGAGAAAAATATGAAATTACAGTGGCCTCAACATTCACAACAAACCGGAGAGAAGAAATTAAATATGCACTTCCTACGAGATAATCTCAAACACAGCACATGGAAATGTGACAGAAATATCAGAACAAATCTCAGGGAACTATATGCAATCTAAGGTGCTCACAGAGTTGAAAACAAAGATTACCATTTCCTGTGATGTTACACTGTAGTCTGGCATTTAGTTACCAGTGCTCCACAGGTACTTGCTACCCTCACCTTTGGGGCAAAAGAGCAAGCTTTGTGGAAAATACCATGAATGGGCTGTCTACCCCAGTCCCTTACACGGCCTAATTCAGATCCTTCCTACATGCTCCCCTACATGGCCCTATCACAGTCTAACCTTCCTGCTTAGCTTCTTCTTATTGGAGATGGAGGTAGTACACTGTCACCAGCCACTGGATGTCTCATCACCTCTTCCTTGGTTATATCTTCTCAGAAGATGTTAATAAGGTCAACTTGGCTTAAGGCAGGATGGAAATTTTTGCACTCAGGATATATTACATAATTTGAGAACTAGAGTGAAAATATATGCACTAATGTTGAATGCACAGACTACCATGTATGAATAAATGTGCACTTTTGATATAATCCACAGTAATTACTGTTAATTTCAATATTCACTTCCCTTACAGCACAACATGATTGTTACCAAATCATTTCTGCAATCGTAATAGTTTATTTCTATTCAATGATAAAAACGTAAACAATACAGATAACTAGCTACCATGCTACAGTGCATCACATTCCACATGACAACACATCTGCTTAGAAAACTAGGTTAAAAGAGTGAAGGAATTAAAATCTTGCAAGAAAGAGTTCCAATTTACACATTAATATATCTGTGGCATAGTGTTATCTTCTAAACAACAACAAAGTACATGTTCATATACAACAGTAGCATTGCATTACAGAATATAAAGAACCAGGAAATGCAGAATAAAATTACTCAACTTTGTACATTTACCATGCATATCCTTTTATTAATCTTTTGGGTTCTACAAACAGTCCCAAATATTGGTTACTGCAGTTTCAGTGTCAGTTCTGCTTTCCTCTTCCCAGATTGTAGCATTACAAATATGACAGATACACAAAAATACTTCAGTGATTAAGTTTCCTTACACATGTAGTAAAAAATATGTTACTAGTACCTAAATCTGAACAAAGTTGTATACATAACTGATAGCGTGAGGAAAGAAAACCAACAAGATGCAACAATATAGATGATTTATTGTCAATAGTGGATGTTGATTATTGACACTGTCTCAACATGTTTCGGGCATCTTTATGCCCATCTTCAGGAG
>Ga0123355_10011732_pt1 | contig 13532 bp, 13 predicted proteins | sample TergutEmb28metaG_3_FD_89872 | JGI IMG/M metagenome (GOLD analysis project Ga0123355, IMG submission 89872) | Embiratermes neotenicus P1 segment gut microbial communities from Petit-Saut dam, French Guiana - Emb289 P1 | ecosystem: Host-associated > Arthropoda: Insects > Digestive system > Gut ...
CGCTTAGTTCTCGAAATATTCAGGTTTTTCGAATATCATGCGCAAAGTTTAAATACCCTGCAAAAAAAATTCGGCGAGTTGGGACTTACAGTTGGGATTTAACTCGGCGTTTAAAGGGTTAATTTGGTTCTAGATGAAATTAACGATGCTTACCTTGCATTATCAAAGTCAGTAAAGCCCACATCTTGTAGTCTTACAATTTTATCCACTTCCTACTCACCCGCTTCCATTGGAGGTTCAGAAAAGAATAACTGCTCAACTGCCACTTCACAAAACCCCCACAGACATTCTCATCATGAATCAGCAATTACCTTTGTCACCTAGCAACAATCTTTTGCAGTGTCAACAGTATTGCTGTTGCCATGTGAAAGACAGGTGATCCAGCCTTCCTGTTTGTCTGAGGAAAGAACCTAACCAATTCACCACAATCTACTGTCAGCTTATGAAAAATAAAATAAAATACAAAAAAAAAAAACACTTTTCTAGGGGGCACTACACATTCATTTTATCTCACTCAATCAGACAATTCAGTTGATACAACTCTCAGGGAAAGCCCAAACATTCCCGTGATATCATACGCCATATGACAGATGATGGTCTGGAGGAGTCCGCTGGTGTCCTTCTTCACTATCAAGCACATCAGCACTTACGTGTTTCGAAGTTTTGTGGCAATAAAATTTGATTAAAATCTTCTTCGGCAGACATATGCATCAAAGTGGAAAAACGATCTGATGATTCAGATACTGAATCTGTCCCCATCTCCGGCGTACTAGAGATGACAACTTGATGCCATACTGTCCAATACATAACTGTATCCAGCCAGTACTGGAGATGAAACACTAGCACAGTCGAACGATTGATGAATTTGGCCTTGGTTTTCTATCGACAACTGTGTTGAATGTTTAAGTATACTGATCATATGCTACCATGATGGGCTTAATATGAAGCCAGCCTGCCTGTTAGCTTTTTTCAGATGCAATTGCATCTCTACTGCTTCCCTCACCAAATGTTCCATATAAGTAGCTGTCCTATTCAATCTATGGATTATTTCACACTGAAATTCATGTCTTGTGTTTATTTGTTCTGCTAGAGCAGACTTTTATGACTCGCCATGTCGTAAGTGTCTTCTACATTTTTGGCAATTGATTTCAATCATCCTAGATGTCTGGCCCCATAAACCTCACCACATTCGTATGGAATGCAGTACACGCCAGATGCTCTCAGCCCTAGATCGTCCTTGATCAGTCTTAAGATGTTGATAATTTTCTTCCCCAGAATATGAATTGTTGTGATATTAAGTTTAGCCAGCAGCCTGCTTGTTTAGTTGGATATGGAATGGTGGTATGGAAGTAAAGCAGCCCCAGCAGGTTTCTTGGTTGTTGTCTGATGCTTGTTCTTGGTGTGTAGGGCTTGCTGGATGACCCAACTGCTCTTTCAATTATTTTTGAAAGCTTGTTTTAGGTGCTCTATTTCTTCCTTGAGGCTATCATCATCATAGCATCAGTGCAGTGCATGACAGTGGACAGAACAGCCTTTTGTATGTCCTGGACAATGCTCGGAATCTGAGTGCAGGTACAGGTGTGTATGTGCAGTTTTTCTGTACATCGCATGGCTTAAGTCAGCCACCTGCATTTTTCTTTACCAAGACATCCAGGAACAGTAACTACTGTGAATATGGGGACAGAGTCAATATCTGAAATGCTGATACACTTTCACACTCTGTCAAGGCCGTCCACCTACGTAAGAAGATTCCACAGAACATAGCATTTGTGTTCAGACAAAAGAGTCTCTGTATTTGCATTCAGAAATGTAAGAGTTACAGACTTCCCAAGAGAATGCAAATATAACACAGAAAAGTCATAAATAATTAAAATAAATCCATATGACAGCTTGCTTGTATCACAGTGAAACAAGTCACTCAAGATGACCTGACAGCCTGATGATAACAACAGGTTTCAGTGCATGAGAAATCTCACCATATTTCAGAATAACAAATGTGATAGTATTTGGTGGAAATGAAAGAGTTACAGTGAACAGAAAGCTGGATAGACAAACAGGCATACAGGCTGCAACTGAAATATGCGAGTTGTGATAAGTCTCTTAGAAATGGAAATGTGGAGGAGAAACACAACAGGTTCCACTTAGGCTTGCAACTATAAAGTACACAGATGCATCAGAACATTGTAACAGTTGTCCCACCACTGTTAACCCTTGGAACTGACGGGGTAAAAAAATGTATCCAGGCTTCAATCCTAGGTGGTATAAAGTAACAATCTTACCAAAATTGCCAGTGCTCAGAACAGAAGTGCAAAGCCACTCTATCAGAACAATTAAAATAATATGCAACAACTGCAAAGAACTATCATGACACAGGCACAGTTCATTCATATTTCTGTACTGAACTATATTTCCTTGCAATCAAAAATTTTAGGCATTTCATTCTATACAGCTGCATGAGAAATGAAAAATTTGAAGACAAGCAAATCTTTTTGTCTTTAATTGAGTCTAAGAAACACATATAGAAAGAAACACGTTGAAAAAATGTTTTAAAAATATGGGTACAAATGTAGCTAGTATAAGAGCAGTTGCAAGTCTTACTGCTCCATTATCCAAGGGTTAAAGGGCCGTGTAACTTGGACCTTCAGTGCAGAACAGATAATAGATGATGACCCACTGATGTGCGCTCCCTGAGACCTATTTCAGGTAACACACTTTTAAACTGGAGATACAGTGAAGAAATCATATTAAAATGATGTCCACAGCATTTGTAATACAACTAATCATTATCAAATAGGCAGGAAAAATCATGATAAGAATGCCAAACAAACTCTATAAAGTACAAGTCAAGAGGACTCTATGCCATGACCAGTGAAAGGGCATGTGGAAACAAGTGTGGTGGACATAAACACAGAAATATGATAAGCAACAATTAATGACACTGTCCCTATAATTGGGATAAACAACAATTAATGGCAACTGCTTCTATACAATGGGATACCAACCATACCACAATTTCCAAGGTGAAAAGATAAAAGTAAAAGACAGTAGATGGACATAACATCATAGACTTAACATACAGATACCATATATAACTAAGGATATAATATATTGAATCCCATTCTAGACATTGCTAGAGATAACGCATGAATAAACTATATGATACTGTTCCAGACCATGTACCCACCACTGACACAAACAAGACCTCGGTCCCACACAAACCCCTTCCCCAAACCTAAAAAAAAAAAACACCCCACATGTTGTATCTGTCGTATAGCAGTAGCAGCCGAAACATGTAGTTGTGCCTAATGTACCCCTATTATATTAGTAATAAATATAGTTGTGTTTTGATGATATATACACATACCACAATAGTTTTCTTAAGTGTGGTGGAGTCAGAAAAGGCCACAGTGGAGAGACAATTCTGCTGATGATCATGAAACCAAATAACTGAGGACTAGCGGAGAAAGATACTGTGTGCATTTATGATGACAAACCACTTTCTTACATCAAACTGGTTACATATGGAAAAGCATCTGCAAGCAGTATTGTGAAAGCTAGTTTACCTAGACCCTCTTCATTCAAATGGCTGCCAGATATCACAGTTTTCTGTACATCAGAATGATAAGCCTACCATGCATATTAGCACAGCTAGGAACCTCACAAGCATACCTAACAAACCTTCAGGCCAGCTGTGTCAGAGTGAAATATGGGGTTCATTCTTTGTACTGACATTCTGTTGGTCCATGAGCACATGTAACATTCCTGACTTTAACTGGAGTAGGAACACTTCCTCAGAGTCTCCAGGAATAACAACCCCTCTTCAACTTGCATTTTGTGAACTGTGCTCTCCTACAAAAAAGATGGACAGTCTATTGAGATCAATGTAGTCTAGTTCATATCGCACACGGTCTTTGGAAGATGGCATCACTATGAGCCTTTCCACCACACTTCAGGTACTTGACATCCAACCTGCAGCTAGTCTGTTTGTATCCAAACTTCTGGCATTTAAAACAATGCACCAGATTCATAACACTGAGTTCCACGTATCTTGTGTACACAGTGACCAGAGATTTGAATTCGAAAATGTTGGTCCACATTCTTGATGACCTGGTTCGAATTCAGAAGCAAAATAATCCACAGGTCCAACCTGGATTACTTCCTCAGGGCATCACACCACTTGGTTAGCTTAAAAAATGGTATGATGTGATGTGGTGTGGTGTGGTATGGTGTGGCGTGGTGTGGTATGGTATGGTATGGTATGGTACAGTGTGTTGTGGTATGGTGCGGCATGGTGTGGTGTGATGTGGTATGGTATGGTGTGGTGTGGTGTGGTGTGGTGTGGTGTGATATGGTATGGTATGGTGTGGTATGGTGTGGTGTGATGTGGTGTGGTGTGATGTGCTATGGTGTGGTGTGATGTGGTGTGGTATGATGTTGTGTGGTGTGGTGTGATGTGGTATGGTGTGGTGTGATGTGGTATGGTGTGGTGTGATGTGGTATGGTATGGTGTGGTGTGGTGTGGTATGGTGTGGCATGGTGCGGTGTGGTATGGTATGGTGTGGTGTGGTGTGGTGTGGTGTGATGTGGTGTCGTGTAGTGTAGTGTAGTGTAGTGTAGTGTGATTTAGTATGGTGTAGTGTGATGTGGTATGGTATGGTGTGGTGTGGTATGGTGTGGTGTGGTATGTTGTGGTATGGTGTGGTGTGGTGTTGTGTGGTGTGGTGTGATGTGGTTTGGTATAGTGTAGTGTAGTGTGATGTGGTATGGTGTGGTGTGATGTGGTACGGTGTGATGTGGTATGGTGTGATGTGGTGTGGTGTGGTCTGCTTAAGAAGTACCTTGCTGATCAGACTCTCTTTCATCTACAAGAAACCACTCCACACACTGGACACATTGTGATTTGGCAGATGAGTATCTTCTGGACAGAAAACATGCTCAGGTCCTTTGCAAGTCCATGTGCCAACATAATATAAGGAATCATGGTATGTAACACTTCACATCTGTTATCTTTTGTAGGTTTATGGAATCCAGTTCAAGAAAGCTGAGCGCAAAGAAACCACAGTGCACAGTGCTCCGTCAGGAACTACTGGCATCACCCTCCCACTATGCAGTTATGACAGAAAAACAAACCAGAATCTTCCAGTCCGTGGGTAGATCCACAAAAACCCGATCTCAGGAAATATAGCACATACCCCTGCAGAACTTCCCAGACTATCACAACAGCAGGTCGAAGCCTGCACCATCAAAAATCTGTGACTTTAAGCCCATAATGTGCCAATACCATACCATGCTCCGCACTCTACACTCTACAGACTTACTTGGTTCTACAGAATTTCAGGTTACTTGTGACTGTTTACACAAACATTCCCTCATGCAACATGTCAGAATAGAACATTCTAACCAGCACTTACTTTACCACCAGTGTCTGCACATTCTGTGGCTCACACAGCACACACAAGTGCCCTGTATGTCAAAGCATTCAATATGCAAAGAGCTAGTGAGGAGACAAAAGGGGTGGATACAGATGTTACAGATGACATGCAGAAATGGTAGAAGACAACATGCAGGAAAGGATCTCCCTCTGCATCTCCCAGCAAGACAAGGAACAATCCACCCCATGAGTAATCTCTGTCCTTGGCTACATTACAGATAACTGACATTGGAAGGGCTACAATCAGAAGTGCAATATTTTAGTTAGTTGCTGTGCAGTGCCCATTACACACTGATATTTGACATAATAGGTATGGATTCATCAAAACAACATGCACCCATCATTGTGTTCCCTCTGTGCAAGTCACACTGGTTCCCTCTAACAACTCACCCTTTGCTCAACATCTTCAACCATCTGTCGAATCTTGTCTTTCATTTCCTGTGTAAGAAGTAACAGTTGCTGCTCTGTAAAGTTCAGTTTGTCATATATCTCCTTCTTTGCTACAGCCTTCTGTGTCTTCAGCTGCTGTGCCTGGTCATATGTACTGTCCATAATCTGCCGTATTTCTGACACAATAAGCTTCCCTCTTTGTGAATGCTGCTCAAATTTTGTTTTCACTGCTGACTTTGATATGCACTCTTCAAATTTCCGCTCAAAGTCTTGGAATTCAAAATATCTGTTTGGGAAGCCTTCTGCCAATGCACCACCTGAAACACAAAAATTGTAATGAGATTACAGTTTTCTGGTATGAGATAACATTTACTCTGGTAGAAAGGTATAGCAATTTATCTATCAAGTCCCCATAATTTTGCACAAAAACATTCAGCACTAGTCTCACAAACCTTACAGTCCTCCTAGCTCAGTCACATGACTGCAGCTGCTGTGTAAGTACACAATAATGGCAGCAAAAACATACTGATCTACATGCACGTGACTTTGGCGCATCAGCTTAGGCTTCCTGTTACCTGTGCCTGAGAATAGACACTGCTGTACCCAATCCTGCTGTAATGACGTTTCAGAGAAAACTACTGTCTCCAGATTCAGGAAACAAGATGGGAGGGCAAAATGGACATAATATAGAGTAGGGAGAGTTATGAGAGGCCACAGTCAGTCTCTTGGGAGCCATTGACTCTGAAAATAATCTAACAGACTGCATGTCATCACATCTCAGAAGCTCATAGTGTTATGTCACACAGCACGTTAGAATTTCTCCTGATATAAACACTTGAAGTATGTTTAAACCTTCCCCACAAAACGAAGCATTAAAGAAAGGTGAATATCTGACACATTTCTCATCTGTCAACACCAATCAATCTCACAAAAATGTGACCCAGACTCTCCATGCATCTCTTCTGTTCCCCATTATTGTTGCAATTACTGCCAAAAGTGGGTACTTATATGCTTGGTTATTCTTACCGTGAGCAGGTAGCCCTTTCTGTTCCTGCAGACGAGCCTGTAAAGCCTCCTTAGCTGACACGAAAAAGATCCTCTGGTTTGCTTCCTTCTGTGTGCACACATTCAATTCCGCGACTAGAAATTCAACTGCTCGTTCCATGTGTTGTGCCCGCACCTACAAGAACATGTTCAAACACAATTACTACACAAACACAAAACTCAGGCTTTTGGTTGCAACTTGCTACAAGAAAATGTAACATTACTTGCACAAACTTGTAGCATTAAATCATTTAGCACAGACATTACCTTAATTTATTGCTAACATACTTAGCAAGAGTCATGGTTTCTCAGACGAAAGATACGAATATGATAAACTTATTCCACATCTCTAGAGACAATTTTTATATACACAATGCACACTTACAAACAAAAATACATGCAAAATTCAAAATATATTTGATATAAGCAAAAGTACCCACAGCTTGCTCAGGACGTTAATCCCCTTGTCAACACCACAATATACAATAGCCAAACTTTAAATACATAACATTCCAATCAACAAACTAAGTCTATTCACATAATAAAAAAGATTACCCCGTAGATACATGCAAAAGAAAAAACCAGATGCTTCATAAGGCAGACAACATGACATAACAAAAAGTGACAGCCAAACTTATGCAGCTGTAATCAAAACATGCTGCAATTTCTTCAGCATTTGTGTTTCCTTACTGTATATGTCATGGCCTTTACCTCAATAAAGAACTATAATCATTGACAGTTTTGTGTTATATTGGAGTCAATGTTTACAAATCACCACATACACTGTAACATCTACCAGTTGTGTGTGAGACAGGGTCCGAGAAAGAACACAACTTTGTTGAATCCCGACTTCATCAACAGCTAGTACAGCTTGCAGAAAAATAAGGTCAGATGGACAGCACTATGAAACGTTTAGGCCAGTGCATGAATTTAAAATCCTGATGACCGAAGTGTTGGGGCCATGGAACAGTTAAATACAAATTTGTTCTTGTCCAACAGGGTAAAAATTATACCTCAAAATTTTAATTTTCCCATCATCCCCCCACAAGCAGATTTCAATATACATCTGACCATTTAACAACACAACACAATGGTACAACAACAGGTAACAGCTCACAGTGTGAGAAACAAAACCAGTAACACCAATCATCTGCACTGGCACCACAGCCTGGGATGAAGTATGGCCTCCTCCAAACATACAGGTTTCTAAATCCCATCCAAACCACAGGATACCTCACATTGACAATTAATACACTCTAAGCCCCCTTACCTTCAAAAAACATTACATAACAGGTACCCAAGACTGGAACCTCTGTTTACAGTGAGGTGGCCATGTGTCTGGATGTGCAAAGACACCTCAAACAGACAAATGCATCACTGTTGGGTAATTTACACATATAAAATTTTCTTTAACAACCACATTTTTGCACACAACTGCCTTCTATGGTTTGTGCTCAGTTTCCAAAACCAGTCATTCAGTGTGAAAAAGCGAAGTATGTAGGCAGTGCTACTTGACACACTTCCATCATATTTTTCAGGCACATCACATGCAGAAAGCATTAGCTGTGTTATGTCCATGGATCTATCTGCATGCATCAAAGTAACTCCCACGTTTACACAAAATTTTGTATTTGTAACTTCTACTAAAATTTGTCAAAATAATCTACTTTCCATTAAAACTGGACACACATAACTGATACTTTACATTAGGCCTGATCAACCTGTAGCTCATGGGCAACATGTTGCTCAACACAGAGCGTTATGTTGCCCACAGAAACATCTAAAATGAGAAAACTTCTTTAACCTTTCCCCTGGCAAAGCAGAGGTAAAACACTAAAGAAATTTTGAAAACTTATAAGCTGTTTATTTATGCAGACACACATTACATTAGCAACTCATTTCATAAAAAGGTACCAAAAATAGTGACACCCTAGCCAAGGTTGTGAATTACATTTGTTAAAAAACTTTTCCTATTATATTTTTATTGCATGATGTATATGAAAATATGCAGGTAAAACTATACATATAATTATACATACACTAATCAATTTACTCTGTGTATAGAATATTGTGTCTGCCCTCCTGCAGACCAAATATTGCCGAAGTTGCCTGCACCACACGCAAGGTTGAGCAGTGCTGCTTTATATAAGCACTTGCATACATGCATAATCTGTTAGTCATGACCGGTCTTCATGACAGTGACAATGCTGTTCTCTCTCAGCCATGCTCTAGGCCTCAGGAAACAGGTTTTATAATTGAGATGGACTCTGTGTGAGTTACAGGCTGAGGCTTAAGAAACAGTTGAGTATTGAGCATGATCAGCTGCTAGAATACAGTGTTACTGTACCTTTCTACAATCCAGTTAATATTTAAATTTTAGCACATGGTTTATGAAAAACATTATTTGGACAGGAAAAGATAAAATTATGAAATAAACAGCATTTTGTTAAAAACAAACGCTTCACCATATCTTAAAAATGTACTAAATTTCCTGGTTGCCTAAATATGTAAAATGAATTTCTAGGGGTGTTCCTGTGAGCATCTTTGTCCAGTACTGCATACATAAAAAAATATTTATGCGAACAAGTAGGAGACAAACTGGCATATGTGAACGCAGGTAATTTAAAGGTCAGTATAACTGTTACTGAAAAGATCCAAATGTGCCCCAAGGTTATGTCACAAATATATTTTCCATAAATATGGCATTATCAATTCCATACATTATTTAATCAACTATCTTATAATAACCAATCAAATTCACAACATGTTAGAGTAAGGTTATATTTAAGTTTTAAATATAAACTTAACATTGATATACTGTGTATTTGGTTGGCTAATACAAGATAGTTTACATTTTCCAGCTTACTATAACATTTGTCCTAGATCACCATGCTGAGATATGCAAAAACCAGCATTAACAATCTTCCTATACTTTACTCCTAAAGTTATCTTCTGGGTACTGACCCTCTTTTGTTATCATTATTAGCTTCCTAACTACAAACCATAATTGAGGGAAAGACACTGAATTACTCGCACGTGCACGCACACCCATGCCGGCGCGCGCACACACACACACACACACACACACACACAGCCAATGCAGTAAACAGGTTAAATGTATCAAGGAGGACCTGACTAAACAAAGGATGCTGACTTTGAATGATACATGCCATCCTCACATTCAAACAAGCAAAACAACATGTACTGCACAATCTTTGGCAAAGGTTTAACATGTGATACACCATCAATATGTACCAAGACTTTTACATTATCACTGAACACTAGTGTTTTCACCTGATGATAAAGGAGTCTGCTTTTGAAATGTAGTTTATGTTCTGCTCAGTGATAATGGAAGAGGTCCTGGTACATATTACTGATGATTCACAAGCAATAAATCATGATTTATACAAAATTTACAAACATTTGTAACTTCCAAGCATGCCAAACATACTGCATTATGTCCAACCACTAAATTTAAAATAATAAACATGTAAGACATTTATTGTGCTCTTTAAATTCCCATTTCATGTACACATTATCATTAACAGTTGATTTGCTCAACAGACAAATCATCACATAAGTTGCCAAATTTCTACACTGACCAAAGCTGGTGCTTCTTGCAAGCAACCTTGCTGCTAAAGTTTTGCAAATTACTATAACAACACACACACACACCTATAATCTCCTAGAATCCACATCCTCGAAGGAACAATATCTCAAGTCATGACAGGTATCCGAGGGACAGTTTGTGTAGGTTTAGTGGCTGTAGCATTTATTTGTGGTCTATTTAGTGACAGTCAGTAAATTAAGACTACACAGCATCAAATGGTAAGAATAATAATGCAGAAGGAAACAATCAAGGCCTAATCTGAGGTACTATGCCATCATCTACCAGCAGAGATGGAGGGAAGTCACCAAAACATCACTCAGAGCAGCCAGCCTGCAATCCAAGATCTCAGTAACTAGCTGGACTGCTCAGTGGCTTAACCTTCAAATAACCAGACTGGTATTAAATTTTAGTGCATGGTTTATGAAAAATGTACAACTGGCTTTCAGAAATGTTTTGGACTCACCTAACTCACAGCAAACTTATTATCTGTAGGATCAATGCTAAACAACTGCTAGCTCAACATATTCCCCTCCCAGGTTACACATCGCTGCCATCTCCTTGAAAGTTTCCAGATGGCCTCACTGAGCCATTCTTCAGAGGTGTTGCAATACCACTCATGAACAGCCGCCTGTACAGTTTCCTTGCCACTGCTGTAGCCCTGTACCCAGCTGAACACAGTGCTGCAAGCAGGTGTTTTTGCTCCACAAAATGCTGATAACCAGCAATGAAAATCTTACAGTATAACGACTTACACAGGAACCACGTGGTCACTCTGGCCATGATAATCGCCTTCCATTTTACAACCCTTGTCCACGCGCTTCGGCCACTATGCTTCGTTATGATGCAGCAGTTTTCCACAGGCATGCACAACTAGGGCCATTTAGTGACGAAATGCTGTACTCAGACTACACTACACAATGATATTTTGCACAGTCTCACAGCTTGTTAATTGCTGAAAGAGTGGCCCCTGTCCAAATCATTTCCGAACACCCTTCATATTATTTGGAAAGAAAGAGATAGAATTATTAAATATATGGCATTTTGTGGAAAATAAAACAGATATCATGCACCATGACTTAAAAATGCAGTAAATTTCCTTGTAGCCTAAACATATAAAATGAATTTATTTTCATTCACAAGTCCTTCAAAGATTAATGTCACATTTTGTGAATGCAGCATGAGCAATCATTCCATTGTAGGAACCTTGTTTTCAAAATATCAGGGCTACAGTCCTGTTACAATCCATCACATTCAAATGATGCTTTGCAGCAAAATTATTTTCTACAGCAGTCAGCAACCTCAAGTGCACACAGCAGCCATTTTTATATATTACAAGTAACAAGATAAAAATGTTAAACTCATTCTCTTTTCTTTGTACATCCACTGACACAGGCTTTTTTTTGTATCTTAAAGCTTCCATTTCTTTCAAACTGAATATGGCAGCAGCCTTTCTTCCTTGTAGAGAAGGTGGATTTTTTTTAATACATGCACAGAAAATCTTGCTTGTGAACTGATGTTCAACCACTTTCACATGACAGTGTACACTGTTTGTCTTCTGCAGTTATATTTCCAATAATTTTCTACACACTTCTCATTCACAACATCACAACTATAAAGGACAGCCTCAAATGTATTTTGTATATAAGAAAAGCTCCAGTGGCTAACAAATCAGTAATACTCAAATAATGCTAGGTTTGATCTCACCTCTCAACACTGGTAAATATCCAGGTTTTTCAGCTCAAGTAACAATGTTAACCAACTAGACCAACTAAATTTCCACTAAAGCCTAATTGGATATCAGGATTATGTATGTATATGTGCATGACACAGAAACACTGATTTTGGTAAACTTGATATGAATGTGAAATCCCTAATGTCATAACCTACAGCTCCCATTGCAGTTTGTAACATGTGATGTAACTGCATTAACTACACTGATAATAAATATTAACAAACCTGCAATACTTGTTCTTTATGGAAAAAAACTGTATGCTAAGTTACCAAATGTCACACCCCAGAGTGCATCTCTTCTGTTTTGATTTTGAGAGGTACTGAGTTCCAACATTATTATCCTAACTGACGTTGGTCATTATTTAACACCAAATACATATGGTTAATGACAGCACTTCAAAATGAAACATAAATAAATAAATACATACATAACAAACAAAGATATAAGGGACAAGAACCATACACCCCAAACTTATTCAATTTGTCCTGAAGATTTCCTTGTAAACCAAAAACCCCATAAGCCCAACAATGAGATCTACACTCTTCTGAGTTGTTACACAGTGCTGATTGGTAGTTACTTACCGAAGTTTCAGGACAACCTATCAGTCCAAAAATGTTGGTAACTAACTAACTATCACACTGCATGACATCCCAGCAGATCAAAGATCACATTTACACCATGGCAGAAACTTTTCAATCAGACAAAGTCCAGCAATACTTAAATTCAATACATTTTTTGCAATGGTGGTTGTGATGGATAAGTGAAGCTAAAAAGTTTGGGTGGTATTAAAAAAATATAAGGAAAGCAACTGCAATGTAAACACAAAAACTACAGATACATGTATAATAAATATGTACCATAACACAGCATACCATATAATAATGAACTATAATATATATCCAATACCAATGATCACAGAAGCTCAAAGTGCCTAAAATACTTAAATAAAAGACAAAAGTACTGCTGTGTTCATGCATCTAATGAACTGTGTAACTCATAGCTATGTAAATTCAAGGCTTACTGTACACTCGCTTCACTTTAACCAGATTTTCTATATTTTCCTGACCATAAGATATACCTGGAAAATACTGTATTAAGATTCTCCTGCATCTTATACCCAGACAGTGTGTCAATGCTGCACTTATCACATGCCTCATCCTTGGAGGAAGAAAAACAAAAATGCACTCTTCTTGCCACTAACTGCTTAGCACCATGTAGTGATGGGTTTATTGAAAATATATTTGTTCTTGGAACATGTAATAAACAGGGAAGGATTTCATATACCATAGGTTGCATGCTATAGGTTACAGAGTGTAATAAGGAGA
>Ga0123355_10011733_pt1 | contig 13531 bp, 10 predicted proteins | sample TergutEmb28metaG_3_FD_89872 | JGI IMG/M metagenome (GOLD analysis project Ga0123355, IMG submission 89872) | Embiratermes neotenicus P1 segment gut microbial communities from Petit-Saut dam, French Guiana - Emb289 P1 | ecosystem: Host-associated > Arthropoda: Insects > Digestive system > Gut ...
AAAAATTAATCAAATCATCTTTCTAAAAACAAAAACTTTACCTATTTAAAGAAAATTTTTTTCTATAGATTAATATAATTTTTAATAAGGAAGATTTTTGTTTTATAAAAAAATGTTGTTTTTTTTTTTTTTTTTTGCAGTTGTCTCACGTGACTTGGAAATTTAATTCATATATTTTTTAAAGACAGTAGATCTACAACACTGCATATGGGAATCCGAGCTGTTGCATGTATTATGGCTGCGGACTTCTGTATTTTGTTTTAAATTACCTATATTTATTTTTATGTAGTGTATTATTTTAGTCATATGCATGCAAGGCAATGGAAGTAAGTTTGAAAATTCAGTACAGGGATTTTGAAGTGAGACCTCACTGTTGTTTCAGTAGTAATTTAATATAAAACATAAAATAGTGTAACACAGCTTTTAAATAGGCAACCCTAAAGATGTATTTTCAATCATTTGTCAGCAACATGTTTCGGCTCGTCCATCTGGAGCCATCTTCATGCTGAGCTTTTTTTAAAAAGGTAATATGTACAATTGACAATGCTTGTTGATTACGAGATCTCGTGTTGCATTATTTAAAATACTCATTTTTATATTCTTTTATTTAATTTTAATGGTTGTGTATAGGATTTTAATTCGCGAGCCGAAATATGTTGCTCGAGAGATATGATTGAAAATAGTGTAATAATTGCCTGTTTGAGAGTTGTGTTAGACTATTAAATTTCTATTTTATATTGTATCAATACATGAAGAGTACCTCCCTACATTCCTAAATTAATCGTATACCGCGTTGCTTGAGGGGCCCTCCTTAGAACGTACCCCGTAGGGCCACCACCACAGTATAACATTCCAGGGAATTTAATGGTAGCCGACTGCGTTACCGATTTTAGTTTCGAAATCTAATATTCGTTTTTCCCCAATTACCCGTGGAAATCACTTTAATAACACAACCTGTAACGTGCATATGGGAAATAATGCTTCCACGGATTAACGGTGAGTTACGTAGCTGGACTTAGAGATGATTCATGTCTGGATTACTTGGAATCCTTGGTCGTTTCTTCTCATCCATGGTTTGTGCGACTGGCAGTTACTTGCGTGGAAGAATGTAATCTGTGAATGTTATGTGCAGTCAATGATAAAGTCTAGTTTGTGTGGCCATGCCCACCTTCATATATAAGATTCGGATGTTTCTCTTGTCCGTACGTACATAACATAAGACACGTGATTGTTTCTCGTATTTATCCACAGCTGAAGGTAGGATTGTGTCTGTTTTTAATGCATGAAAGTATACGTATGGATTTTAACCAGTGGTTTGGTAAATTTATTATGAAATTCAAACATAGCTGACTTTGTAGAAAGTGAAAGGCAGCTACTTGGGTTTCTAACATTGTGAGCCTTTCTTGAGCCTTGAAATTCGGTTTTCGCTATATACACCCTTTGTAACTTTGTTGTCCCGACGTGCTCAATCTGTTACGAGAACCTCTTAGCGGGAGACGGATGTGGTTAACCGAATCACATAGAAGTTTAGTTATTTTCTTTTTACTTATGTTTTATTTATTCATTTAATTCTTGATATAAGAAAATGGAGTGCTATATCCAGATAAACAACTAGATCATTTCTAGGAAGGTGACAGTCACTTCTCTGTACCCCAACTTACACCACACTCGTACGCGACTACTTTCGCATTGGATTCGTAGCGTCCGTTATCAGCTCCCAAACTTTTCTTCGTTTAAATCGTGCTCCCGTACACCCCTCCTATCTATCACCAATGGTTCTGAATATACGTTAACAGATTAAACCCAAAACGTGCGCCTGTGAACCTTCCGTAACTGACGCCAGCAAACCTAAGAAACAAGTATATAAAAAATGTGAGGCTACGGGTAGGTTTTCACTTTTGTTACATGTGTGTATTGAATACAGGCTATAAAATAACAATGCAGAACACTGTGTGGGTCTCCTCGCTGTGCAGTATGACAGGTGGGTTTGGTTTAGACAATTTTTAGGTTATATTTTTTTTATCATATATATGCCAATTCTTTTTTCATTCTTTATTCCGAACCAAAATTAAATGTAACTTGAAAAAGTGAGTGCGATATAAGTGGATTTTGCATTGTGTGATTTCTCTTATGTAAAGCCCACAGGGAGAACTGCACATAAGAGAACTTAACACGTCAATTTACTGAATTATTATGATTCGTTTAATGTATCTGAACGAAATGTTTATTTAGCTCGTTTTTCACAGAGTCATGTTATTCAAAATTTACAAGCCAAAGCAATCCAAGACATCTTTAATGTCAGTTTCTGAATTGAAGGTTTTTTTTTGACTCAGTGGTAATATAATATAATTTTGCATGTCTCTACAAATGCAGTCACATTTTTTTACTTTTTAGCACAATTAAAACGGCAGAAGCTTTAAAGATAACATATAGTCAAAAACACAGACATTTCTACAAATTTAAAAAAACTGGCATTAGTTGTATAGCCCAAGTATAGGAGTCATAACAGAAATTTACCTGCATGAATTTTGGTCACTATAGAAACTGTTTCATAATCCACAATGTTTGATAATCTGGCACCTTTCTAGTTCTGTGGGTGCCTGATTGTGGGAATTCTCCTGTGTGATAATTGTACTAGCTGATGCATTCTGTACAGTCAGTGTCACAGAAGTAGTAGTCATTATTATGATGAAATAGTATACAACTTTTTTCAAGTTAGAAGTCAAGTCATTGCTAAAATGGTATGTTCAAGATATTTGCGTAATGACAAAATCTGGTATCTGTTATGAAGTTGAGAATAGCCTCATTAAGCTGAAACATGTAGTCAGAAAGTACATAATCTTGTTCAGTAGGTTTTAATAAACCAGCTGTGTTAAAAAGGATATTGAATTGTATTCATTTGTGTATAAGTTACATTAGCTGGTGTCATATCTCTATGAAAACTTAATTCACAGGAAGTGGATGATGTTCTTGGAGGAGCTGCAGCATGGGAGAATGTAGACTCAACAGATGAGCAGTGTCCAAAATGTTGCCACCCCCGAGCATACTTTATGCAGATTCAAACATGTTCAGCTGATGAACCTATGACTACATTCTACAAGTGCTGTAATACTGCATGTGGACATCGTTGGCACGATTAGTTCATATGTTTGCTGCTGCCAGGTCTAAGTTCCAGTTTATCCATAGATATCTTCAGTATTCATTTCAACTTATGTCTTTTTTCATACCCGTGACTGAGTTTGGGTGGTGTGTAACTGCTGTAGAAAGAGCAGCACAGCTTATATTGGACGGTAAAGTAATTGCTCTTCCAACAGATACAGTGTATGGTGTGGCAGTAGGAGCCCAAAATACGCAAGCTGTCAAGCAGCTGTACAAGATCAAGGGACGGGATCAAAAGAAACCAGTGGCTATTTGTGTTAACAGTGTAAAATCAATTTCTTGTTGGGGAAAGGTAGATGGCCTTCCACCAGGATTGCTAGACGCCCTTCTGCCTGGGCCTGTTACTGTCGTCTTAGAGCGTACTTCGGATCTGAACCCAACGTTGAATTCAGACACTTCCAAGGTTGGGATCCGAATTCCAAACAGTGAGTTTGTGCTCCAGTTGTGCAAGAGACTTGGAACCCCATTAGCCTTGACTAGTGCCAATGCCAGCAATGAACCAAGCTCTTTGGCTCCCGAGGAGTTCCAGAGTTTGTGGCCTCATTTGGCAGCTGTGTTTCATTGCGGGCGGATAGGAGACAGTACGTCTTCTCGTGCGGGCTCTACAGTTGTGGATCTCAGTGTGCCTGGGAAATACCACATTGTCAGGCCTGGTAGTGCTCTTGTAAGCACGAAAGGAGTACTAGAACATTTTGAAATTGTAGAACATGATTAATGTTGTGCATTAAAATCACAGGATTCATTTGGTGGATGTGCTAGAGTGGATTAGTTTCGAGTGTTTGAATGCTCTTCAAGAACTACCTTGCACTAATTATGTGTGATTGAGTTCACATGAAGGAATGTAACAGGTTTTATAACTGAGAATGAATTCACTACTTCGGAGTGTGACTTCTTTTAGTGGACGAGAGGACTTGGTCAAACAGTATCTGATATCTCAGTTGTCTTCAAGTGTAAAGGAGATTCAGCTAGAAGCAGCTCAAATGCAAGTCAGCACTGATATTACTGCATCCTTTTGCACAGTTCTTGAAGCTATATTCATACATGGGTTGAAAGACACTTTTATGAACAGAGTTTCACAGGCAATTGGTGCAGACCCTGATCAACGACCAGATCCCAGCTATTGGGGACCCCTACTTATATTTTCACACCGTGAAATTATAGATCAGGTAAGGGCACAAATTGTTAATTGTAAATAAAAATGTTTGAGAAAATATACAGTATAAAACACATAAGGTTTATGTCCTGCTTTGCAGGCTACTGTATGATAGGCTTGTGACTTGAAGTAAAATTGAATATAAGGTACGTGAGACCGAAACCCATTCATGGTCCTGCTGTGGCAGTGTATATGGCACAGCTCTGTGTTTGACGGGACAAGTAGCTAGTATGGATGACATGTCAGCACAGCTTAAATTTGGCTTACTGTGTGGTGAATCTGGTTAAACAGGATTATTGGGACATTGAGGCCCTCCTGCTTCTGGAATTCAAATCCCACAATAACACAATCATTGCAGATCATTAATGTTAAATGCTGTAAAGTTGCATACCAAGAACAAACATTGAGGTAAACTTAGTGATGGCTTTATCATACTGCTATCCATGTCTGTCTCCAGTGCTATTTGTTGAGTCAAGGACTAAACTAATGCCATGTAGCTGGATGTGCTGCAACATCCTGCATACAGCTCAGACTTACTGCCATATAATTTTCGTATCTTTGCACTTCTAGAAGACTGTCAGAGACCGTACATTTACATCACATGCAGATCAGATATGCAGGACACTGTGGCAGTGGTTTAGGCATCAGCCAAATTGAGATTAAAGGCTTGTACTAATTTTTTTCTAACTTGCAAGACTTTCAGCCATGAGCATCCTTGAAACATGTTTGAGATGTAAATATATAATGCTTTCAAGTATACAATGAGTCTGAATCTTGTAGTATAGGAAGAACATATATTTTAACAGTGAACCCTTCAGAAATGCTGCAGTTTAAATTCCAACTGCTGCCCAGAATGGAAATCTTTTAAATTTATAGTACCCTTAATTGCATTCATGATCATCCAGTTTACCAGGGCCAGCACTGAAATGTTAAACAGCTCATGCATCATAAAAAATTGAAATTTAAGGGCTACTGAATGAAGTTTCGCTGAAATGTAAGAAATTCCTATTTCCATTATACCAATGATATATTTGCTCTAACTTAGCAACCTGGCCAAAGTAAGACAGGCAGCTGTCCACTGCAAATGAATACTTTTATGGAATATTTGTACAAAGTGATAACATGAGAACCAATGTGGAGATAGCACATCATTATCAGTATGTGTCATCTCCAAAATAATTCATTTGATTTAGATTAGATTTGGTATGTGGGTCTGCACTAAAGTTTTGTGGAACACATTTAATTTTTGTGTTTGGTGGCCTATGCTAGCCAACCTTTTACACAAGAGACTTTTTTAGAAAATATCCCACAGTGGAAAAAGTCTGGGACATAAATTGCAGATCTTTTTAATATCTACAATATTTATCATACGTCTTACATGACGATTGTGTATTATTACTTAATTCAAGGAAAGGCAATTTGTAGAACAATGCAGAATGGTGTGTGCAGTGTTGTAACTTTTCATCATAATTTTTGTCTGCAATAAATTAACATGAAAACTAATGGAAGTGTAGAGAGTAGTAAAGAAGTATGCTTGAAATTTGAATGCACTCTTATATACTGGATATTGGATGTTCTGATAAACATCAGTGCCATTATTAAAGACGTTGAACTGTTCCTTTATGAGGTGTGTTGGTGGTGGAGAACATACTGGAAGTGTTCAAAACATTTCTGGCTGAAATACATGTTAATGAGTCAATGGTCGTAGTGTTTCAGAGCTTACAGATTGCAGCTTAGTGACAGAGAGGGGGGGGGGGGCTGGAGAGTGTGCGTGCTTGCTGTATGTCCAAATGCTGTAGTTTGCCCTCCTGTAATCTTCATATATAGTAGATGGCTTTTAATGCAAGTAACATTTTTCAAGAAGAACTATAAAATGTGCAGACATGGGAGCTTCAAATTTTAACAGTACATTATGAAAATAATTTTGCATAATTCTGTTTCATATGATGTGTGTTGAATTTAGAGTTTATGAACCCTTTAGCATGTAATGTCAATTATACCCATCATGCAGTGTGGTGCTCAAAATGCTGAATATCAGGTATACGTGACGGGCATTTAATTTGAGTGCCAAATGGTTACATAGTATAAGTAGTTAAGTGACCATGTACCTTTGATGTACTTAACAATACTTCTTCATGCTTACAGATCAGTGCTTTGAATTTAGTGACTACAGACATAGGGCGTTGTCGAGCTTGGTTGCGGCTGGCTCTGAATGATGGCTTGCTCTCTAGCTACCTTGAATCGATGCGCCGTGATGGCAGTGCTCTGAAGCCCTACTACCGCCGCTCAGCTTTTTTACGTGATACAGAAATGCTGGATGTAGCAAAGGGGCTTGTAGAAGGCATAGAGTCATGTCGGTTTTCTGTGGCATGCAATTCTAGTCTCCTCAATGTTTGGACCAATTCACCACTTCTCCTTGCTGGGCTTTGGACACCACCACTACGTTCTTGTCCTGTGGCATCTGGTGTGGATGTTGCGAGTACATTAGACAGTGGTGATGCTGGTGATTCAGTGAGCTGTGCTGTGTCATTGTCATCACTTTCATATGAAGGTTCTGGATTGGGAACAGTGCTAGCCCTAAATGAAGATGAAGCATTAAAGATCATATTAGGCACACCTGTTGATGAAGCCCCTTTAGTTAACCCAAAACTTCTGTCAGAGAATGCGGCATTAATGCAAGGAAACATAGGGAATTCAAGCCCAGATATAATTGCAGACATATGTATGGGGGAAAGTAATTATAATGAGGGAACTGATATTCCAGTAAGAAATGATGACATATTTGGGGATGATGATGGTCCATCTAGTGTTGGTAATTCCCTTGTTGGGCGAGCAGGGTGGTCATCTTCTTTTGAAGATGTTCCAGGCAGTAGTAATGGAGGGCAGCTTCAACCTGAAGAGGTGGAATGCATTCCCTCAGTCTCCCGCAAATCTGCATCAGTAACAAAAAGTAAAACGTCATTTCTTAAAAGCCCCAGTGAAATACAAAGTTACCATTCCCTTTTGGAGAGCTACAATCTCTTGACTGGATCAAACGTGAAAACTCCAGACCTTGGAGACTTCTTGCAGAGGTTCGAAGGCACAGAAACTGCTACAGACAGTACACCCAGAGCTGAAGTGGAAGATCCCGTAAGTGCAGTGAAGGCTGTCAGTGACACTAGTTGGTTTCTGCAGTTTGTATTCACTGTTAATGAAAACGCAGTCTGTGTTGATTGTAGAGCCCTGTTCCCAACATTGCTTGGTCAGCTTTATAATTTGCTGATTTTCATAAATGTTTGTTAGAAACCATAAAATTATTAGTATATTGGTAAGTGATAGGATTTTAAAAACAAATACTAAATATTCCAGTATATTTTGACAGTTTTACAGTACAATTCAGAAACATTGCATTTCTGTTAGTTATATTTTTAAAAATATGTTTGTATGATCTGAATGATCCAGTTTCAGATTTTGGCAGGGCAAGATATATTTCTGTTGTCCATATCGTCCAGACTGGTTGTGGGGCCCATGCAGCTTTTTTTTCAGTGGTTGCCAGAGGCTCTTTCCCCAGGTGTAAATCAGCCAGGACATGAAACTGACACTTGCATCCAACTCATTCTAAGGTTAAGAATGAGTGGAGCTGTACGTGTCATCCCCATATATGCCTTTCCGCATGGATGGGGACAAAGTTACCTTTATTCCTTTTTCTGTTTGACTTCATTATATTACGTATCTTAGTGTTACCATTAAGCACTGTGTTGGAAGTCAGGGATATCAGTTGAAAGTGTGATGTAAAAAATCTGTTCATCTTAATTTTTTTTTGAGCCATATTCAATATGACTTAACAGGAAACATTATTTAAAGTTAACAGTATAGTTGTCATCATCGTCATTATCATCATCATCATCTCGACAGCCACAGGTGAGCCATAGCCTTCCTCAGAAGCTTTTTCCATTCATCCCTATTTGTACCCTGTCTTCTCCTGTTCTTTTGCTGTCTTGATCCACAACATTGAGCCATCTCATCTCTGGTCTTCCAAGCCCTCTTTTTCCTTCTATCATGGCTGAAAATATTCTTTTTGGAGTTTGTTAATCATGGATTCATGTCACATGTCCTGCCCAATGTAATCTGTTAATTCTGATATATTTTACTGGACCTATTTCATTATATAGTTATGTATTTTAGAGTTACATAGGTCATTTCAGAAGTTTTGTGTATTATTTTATTGTAATAACAAAATACAAGATAACAACACCACTGATATTGCAGAATGTTTACACGTAGGTCCTCTAGTCATTGTAATCACCAGCACTGTCCACAAACACTTTTCCCATCTTTGTGGTAAAGGATCAGTTGCAGCTTTGTATTATTCCTTGCTCAGACAATGTAAGTAGGGAAGATGTGCCAGTATCCCCCAGGCCCAGTGTGGCAGCAGCTGTAGCACATCACAGTGGCGATCAGGTGTTGCATTGTCCTGGAGAAAATGAAACCATGCTCAAGCAGTTTTCGTTGTTTATGTGGAAGAGCTGGCCTCAACATATCCTGCAGGGGTGTGCAGTAATAATGGCCGTTGACTGTCATACTAATTGGTATGGGATGGTCAAGCACAAGTCCATTTTATGACATGCATGACTGCCAGAACCCTAACTGCACCATCCAATTTTCTTTCTCAGTGACATTTGGGTGCTGAATTTAGCATCCTTTTGTTTCAGCTGAGAGTCAAATGACAGCATCCATGACTCGTCAACCGCTAAAATGTGACCAAGGAATGCATTGTCTTCATTTCTTTAATGTTGCAGATGGGTGTTGGCAAAAATAACATGCATGGCTCTTTGGTCATCGTTGGGCTTGTGTGGAATCCGCTTTGCACAAACTTTTCATTCCCCCAAGCTGTTGGTGAGGATATGGAGAACACTTTCTGGAGATACACCGACATCTGTAGCAATTGCTATGCACGAAATACTGTGCATAATTTCAAGGACAGATTTCTCTTGTTCCATGTGGCATTCATCTGTCACTGATGATAGGGCTGTGTTGCTGGAGCATAATCTGTCTTCCATTCTTAATGGCATTCTCCCATCAGCATACAGTTTTATATGAAGGTGCATGTGTCCCAAAACCTTCCTTCGGCTCTTCTCTTAGAGCACTTTTACCCCACAGAACATGAAATGTTATTAATGTTCTCATGTCTGTCCTTGAGAAATTTCCTTGTAGTCTTTCCTGATCCACTGCTGTACAACAACTGACATCACAAAGACATTGCACCTTTGTGACAGTAGCAATAGTTCCTCTAGCACCACACACATGATATTACTTCAGTCATATGAAGCACTGCACAGTGCTACCACCATACACAAAACTTCTGAAATGACTCACATAGGTCTTCTTTTTCATTTACCATTCTTTGTATTGTTCCAAAGATGCATGTAAGAATCCTTCTCTCAAATGGACAAAGAGCTTCTTCATCTTACTGTGCTATCACCAAAGTTTCCTTTGCGTGTATAACTACTGGCCTTATTAATACTTTATACATGAATAGTTTGGTTGTTCTTGAAAGTAGATATGATTTTAAAAGCCTTTGTATACCATGAAAACATTTACTTGCAGCAGAGAGAACACATTTTTAATGTCTACACTCATACTGCTTTAACATTTAATCTCTCTGTACAGGTAACCGTAACTGTGAACTGTTTCAAATTTATATGATCCAGTTTTCATGTAGGTGGGCTGTATCTGCAGTCTTTCCCAGTTATTTACATATTCTGAGTCTTCCTCTGTTAATTTTTAAGTGTTTCTCTGTCACTAACTTTTCCAGTTTAATAAAAGCTTCCTCCAGTACTGCTTGGGAGCAGCATCCTATATGTATGTCATCTGCATATGCAGGTATCACAGTATAATTGTACCTTTCCCAAAATATAAATAATCATCCCATAACTGCCATGACTGGCTCAGAGGTGGGAGTATTCTCAGTCAAGACACTAGATGGTGTGGGTGGTCAATGCAAAACCCTGGCAACTTTACCCCTGTTAAAGGACCCTGGTACCGATTGTAGAGTATACTTGATGGGCCCTGTTGCCATCTGGATAGGTATGGAGGAGAGAAAAATATCTTAAATGACATTGTGTAGTCTGATTGTTACATTCCCAAATTTTTGAGGAACCCATTGCTCCATTATCAGGTTTTTTGTACCAAATTACATGGAATCATATTTCAGAAGACACCTTACCATAATATAATTTGTACAGAGTATGTGTTTATGTGCGTGCATATGTGTGGGAAGAGAATGGGATGCAGCCTTGTACATGACAATTGGAGCTTCAAATTGGTAAGTAAAGAATTTAGAATAAAAAGTGCATCCTTTCAGGGCCAGCAATAATGAATGATAAATTTAGAAGGGGAATTTACATATTTTATAGCCCTTTTCCAGGTTCCAAAAATGGGAATGGAAATTGAGAAGCAATGGACCAGATTATGAGGTTGCAGAGTGTCAGCTCAGGAGAATGGAACTATCCTCTCATTGATCCTTTTGTTCTGATTGGCCACATATCTCGAAAGTTCCGTATATAATTTAGTAACAACCTCACCCACATCACTTTAACATAACTTGAATCTTCTTCGTTCAAACCTGAAGATGAAGGTAGTGTGTTCATCCAAAACATCATTAGCATCAACCTGTATAACTGTGTATGCCCCATGCTGTTGTGTATGTATCCAGTATGGTTCTTAGGCTGACTGTTTACAGAAGTCAAATGTGATGCACTGAGTGAATATTTTAATTTCAGATCCTGAAATTCCATGTAAATAAGTGCAGTGCCTGACATTCTGGTCTCATTTTCAATTTGTTGTAGTTCTCCTCATTGTATGGATTGGGGTTTGAAGTGGTTCCCACCTCCCCCACAGTAGACATTCCAGTAAGTATTAGTTGTAGATGACAAAATTTCAGTCCAAGTCAGTGCTGAGTTTTTGGAAGTGGTATAAAATTATGAACAGTATGCAAAAGATGGTTTTCATTTTTGATCTGCAGGAATTTAGGAGTTTGGTTCAGCAGTTGGGAAAACTGGCAACAGAGCCTGGCCTTGACAATCAGAATTATACATGCAAGGGATGTGGTCATCCTGTTGGAATGAATTTTGGCAAGGCAAAGTAAGATAAAAGTGGATTCAGTGTGCATTAATTATTGATAAGTTATTTTCTTGAATATAAAGTGACGTGTTTGTGTGCATACATTCATGTCCACACACCTTTGTGTTTGTACTATACTTAACAAATGTAATTTATGCACTTAAAACTTGGTGTGCATTTAAGGTACATGAATACTATGTCTGCAAGCATAATTTTACACATCGGGCTGATTTATATGAGGAAGAGCACATTGTTATTCTCTTCTGTCAAATTTGAAGAACTGTACACACAGGCCGGCTTACACAGTCACCATCATTGACAGGATGTATTATAGTCATATATTGAACTAGACATTGTGTTGAAATGCAGGGGTGCATAAATTTGCAAATAAATGCTGTGTATTTCTGTGATCTGTGATTCCACAGTCAATATAGTGACTTCTGTAATTGGATTCCGCAGAGTCTGCTCATTCATTGGAGGATACTTCTGTAGTGAATGCCATGTTGGACAAGAATGGGTTATACCTGCTCGTGTTATTCACAACTGGGACTTTCGTCGTTACCCTGTTGCTCGTCGCTCAGCTGCGTTCCTTGAAGAGATCCAACATCGTCCATTATTGGATCTCAAAAGTTTAAATCCTCGATTGTATCTTGCTGTAGCAGATATGACTCAGCTTCAGGTAAATAGTGCTTCATATTTGTACCCATTAATTAAAACCCTTGTGCTGCATTCAAGGAACTGAGTATCTTGTGGTAGAGTGGTCATGCAGTTTTGTGTCTTTTTGCAACCAATCCTGTTGAATTAATCTAAAGCAGTTGGTTGCTGAGACGTATAATACTATCACAGTGTACAGTGGTGAACTTGATGACAAGAAGTTTGCTTTGTTGCCAAGAAAGACTTAAATCCTTGGTACAGCTGCCTCAGAACATCAGTTTTGAAGCTGCTGAAATGGTGTGTTCTCATCAGCCTAGCTGCACTGAAAGGTAGTAATGGAGGCTCATTTTATTATTGTGAATAAATGTCTCATATGCATATGTATTGTTTAGTTTTCTCTGTCCTTAATTAAACATTATACCATGAAGACATGTAGAGGTCATCTTCTTGCCCTGGTCACTTTATCTGGGATATGCAAGTCTTGTACTACACAGTGGATGGGAGGTTAGATGTGGCTAAATCTCTTGCTTTTGCTGGGAATTAAATTCCAGTTCATCAGTCCAGCTTGTAAGCAAAGCACTATACTGACACACACACACAGACACACGTATGTATGGGCTTAGGCATTTTGAGGCTCAAAAAAGGACTCTTCTGTTCAGGGATGTGTGGCATGTTTTGGTGTTACATAGGCTATGTATACTGAGTTGATGTAAAAATAGTATTACATATAAGCCTGCAGCACGTGACATTAGACAGGTATATCACTGCTTGAACTGAAATCCATTTGCTTTTAGCAGACTTTCCATTTTGTGCACCCTAATGGCATCTAGAGAGTTGGGCAGTACTTTATTTGGACTTTCTTTTGTGTGGAAACAGTGCAAGATTCTTGAATGACTGTGCGCCTTCTGCTTTTAATGGTTTTTTTGTATAGCAGGGGATTGTAATGTAGCTGTACAGACAGTTTCTGTGTAAAATATGTTGATTTTTGATGCAGTGAACGTACAGAATTTTTTGTTGTTGGTTACATCAGCTTATACAGGCAGACTTTTGTAAAGAAGGTAGCATTTCTTTCGTCAGATAAAATGTGGACTGAGAATGCATACATTCTAAAAAAATATTGGACCCCTACCTCCAATTTTGAAGTATGCTTGGATATAATTAAGAATTTGATTCCTGTAACCAGAGACACACTGGCATCTCTGTCGCCAACCAGATGCAGATTGATTAGGAAGTTATTGTGTTTGCCCAGATGCACATAAGTTGGGAAGTTCTTTCCAGAACCTGATCTGAAAAATTGGGGTTCACCTTATAATCATGCACATAGTGGAACACATTCTTTGTAAGTACGTGGTAGGGTCCATAAGTTTCCGGCCTGACCAACTTTGAAAGGTGACAGAAATGAAACAACTTTGCTGTTTTTCAATATAATCTCCCTTTACTTCAACACACTTTTCACATCTGTGA
>Ga0123355_10011734_pt1 | contig 13531 bp, 6 predicted proteins | sample TergutEmb28metaG_3_FD_89872 | JGI IMG/M metagenome (GOLD analysis project Ga0123355, IMG submission 89872) | Embiratermes neotenicus P1 segment gut microbial communities from Petit-Saut dam, French Guiana - Emb289 P1 | ecosystem: Host-associated > Arthropoda: Insects > Digestive system > Gut ...
GCATAACGAGGAGCTAAATGATTTGTACTCCTCACCCAATATTGTGCGGGTGATAAAATCGAGAAGAATGAGATGGGCTGGGCATGTGGCGCGTATGGGTGAGGAGAGGGGTGTGTATAGGGTGTTGGTGGGGAAACCGGAGGGAACCAGACCACTGGGGAGACCTAGGCGTAGATGGGTTGATAATATTAGGATGGATCTCCAGGAGGGGGGATGTGGGTATATGGACTGGAATGGGCTGGCCCAGGATAGAGACAGGTGGTGGACGCTTGTGAGTGCGGTAATAAACCTTCGAGTTCCGTGAAATGCGGGGAGTTTCTTGACTAGCTGCAAACCAGTTAGCTTCTCAAGAAAGACTCTGCACCATGGAGTAAGTAAGTAAGTAAGTAAGTAAGTAAGTAAGTAAGTACACATATATATAATTATATATATATAATTACATATATATGCGGAGATTTACCTGCCGGTACCACATTACAAAGTGATTTACAGAAGAGGGAGGTCTGAAGTACAGCACAAAGACTTCCAGAAGATTTATAGGCGATAAATCAAAATGGAACTCTTATTCACTTGTAGCTTATTCCGCAATTGAAATATATTGCAATATATCGACCGTGGAGACTCTTGATATTAACAACGCCTTTTAAAATTACTTATTAGTTTAATTATAAACAGAATTAGATGGTTTTCAGTAATTTAAATGTCTGATCACACATTCTGGCGCTCATAATAAATACCTAGAATTTAAAAAAAAAAAACCCCCGAAGTTTTATTTTGATGAGTAAAACTAATATAATTATATATATAATTATATTAGTTTTAATATAATTATATATATATAAGGAGCAGGATCTTAAAAAATCAAGACAGGCAATGTGCGGAGAAAGCAACACTGAGACGCTTTTGTATAACCATTGTTTCAGTGGAAAAGCAATAAGTATTACATATTCTGAGTGTGTGTCCGCAGCTATAGATATCCAGCATGCAATGATGATGCGCCATATAGCCATCTATGGCCTGTCCGGCTGTATAATATTTTTTTTCATATTATCTCACAAGCAGCACGATTTTCGACAAAAAGCATATTGGACCTAAAATTTGTTTCGATTTTCTCTGCCAATTTTGTCTGAGACATTTCTCATTCTAACAAAAAGTGGACGAGATATTATCATAAATGTACATAGGACTTCATGTAAAATAATCGTAATCCTCGTCAGATTTTAACGAAACTTAAATATTCTCGAAAGATTTTCGAAAAATTCTGATGTCAAACTTTATGAAAATCCGTTCAGTGGGAGCAGATTTATTCCACACAAACGGGAGGACCGACGGACAGACGTAAAACTAATAGTCGCTTTTCGCAATTTTGCAAACTCGCCTAAAAATAAATTAAAACCACTGACCACCTGAAAGAAAGAAAGATCCGCCGATTGATGTGTGAGAAGCTGGCGCACGTGACGTCTGTGAGGTGATAATTCACAGAGCGTCCAGATACGTGACCAGGAGGCAAGAAGCAGTCAGTCGTTGCAACTGAGCCTTTAACATTGCCTTAGGTTAATACATCACGTATCCCATTAAATAGAAGATCGATACATGCAGGTGTTCTTCAACTTTTACTGCCAAAAAGTCCACACAAAAATCTCCTCAGGAATTTCAGGCAAAATTTTTGAAACGCCACAGTATTTCACATTATTCAGGATTAATACTAAGTGTGTTACTTAAAATATGTAGGCTAAATATTTTAATATTTTTTTATACTCTACAGAATGTCTGCTTTATGGAAATGCATCAAGTAAATATCAATGCTTGAAAACGTAAGATACACTACACAAAGAACTGAAAGTACGTGACTTGGCGGCAAGACCCTGCTCATTTTAAGGTATTTTACCTTAGGCACGGTGCTATGTAAAGATGAGAGAGATAAGCTACAGACGTGGAAGCGGAAGTTACTAATTTACCTCGCGAATACATAAATTCCACAAGAATATATCTACTTTACCGAATCCTCTCAAACTATATGTCAGGCATGCACAAATGTTCCAAATCTAGAAGCTGCCTCAAAATTCTGTGCGCCAAAAGGGTGCTATGAGGCAAGTTGTGTACTCAGAACCCACAAATATTTGGTGCCAGCATACAAGAATTAGTCGCCCGGAATACCTGAACCCCGGGATTTGTACACCCTTGCCATATTCAACTTTTATTCATGATAGTGGTCATTATACATAATTTGTCTTTAACCATAAATTGTGGCCTATTCAGTCTCGGGATTTATTGAACACTTTGTTATCCAACTAATGCACAATACATGTGATCCGAACCATGTTGGAGCACTATTAAATATTTTTTAATTTTAATTGTATCTACATATTACATACTGTTCATTAGTTGGATAACAAAGTGTTTAATTATCATTTATACACGGTGCAAACATGAAGATTACTCGGGATTTATATTGAATTGAAATCGGATTTTTCCACATAGCTAACGTGCAGAACAGACTACTTATAATCATGTATTGCAGCTGCGTATTTTGTCAAATAAAATAAAAATTTTCTACTTCTCTTCTTTTGGGCCGGGTAGCTCAGTCAGTATAGCGACTGACTACGGGCTGGACGGTCCGCGATCGAATCCCGGTGGGGACGAGATTTTCCGCCCATCCAGACCGGTCCTGGGACCCACCCACCCTCCTGTACAATGGGTACCGGGTCTTTCCCGGGGTTAAAGTGCGGCCGGGGCGTGCTGCTGACCACTCACCCCTTTCTAGTGCCGCGGTCATGGAAGAGTAGAGCTATACCTCTACCCACCCTCTGGGCCACACCGGGCCCGTAACGGGATCACTTTACATTTTACTTCTCTTTTTATCCAATGGTTAGAACAGTACATCACTATTGGCCTCTAGTTACTTTGTTGCATATTATTCTCTGATTCAGTAGAACACTATAAGATCCAACAAGTAGAATAGCTACAGAACTTAGATGTTTCATTTCCCTACGACAAAACGATGAAATATTACAGCATAACAGAAGTATAATTACATTACATTAATGAAAATATACCATCCGTAGCCTTTGTCTCAGAAGGCCATGACCAAACATAATGGTCGAATACTACGCAGATATTCCTGCAGATAATATACACACGCAACACATTGTTCATCTGTCTCCAGCTTTAAACAAGAATGGCGGCTGTTTAATTATGGCTGCACTGGAGAGATTTACTTCAAGTTGGCTGAGCTTCTAAATTTCATTCTGCAAGCGGTTTTGCTAAAAGGGCCATGTCTACAGATATAACAACGTATTTCCATGGGAACTCAGACGGTTTTACTCTAAAACCAAGTCTCATCTGCTAATTAAACTATTTTACACTGATTCTTGCATACTACAAAAAGCGTGGTTGTTATAAAGCAGTGTTTATCAGAACCGATCGTAATAAATTCTAAGTCCTGAAAATATTAGAATAGTACTTCTAAATTTGAGTAACGATACAATGAATGTTAAACCGCATGTAATATAAGAAAAGGAGACCCATTTTTATTAAATCTAATTCACAGTAGGAACAACAGCTCAAAACAGAACTGAAACTCCTGAATTTCGTAAAAGAATTTGTGAGCCTGTTCCATTCAATTGCGACTTATTGCTCTACTCTCACCACTAAAATTCTACTAAAAACCAGCAATTTTAAGTGTTATAAATTAATAGGCTTATTTATGCCAAGGTATGACCACTTTTCACTCAGTTCACCCAAGAATATAATTCATCTCATGAGGGAAATGTATTTACACCACCTCAAGGTTTCACACACGTCACCATAACAGCGGTAGGACAGGCACCGTACGTACAAAGCAACATTCAGGCGCGCTCGAATACCATTGTTGCCATGAAAATCAAAAAGTATTAAATATGATAAATGTGTGTTTTTCTTTCTTTCCTTAGTTATCCGGCATGCAAATCGCATATTTTCTGCGTCGTGTTATATTGTCACCTGTGTGCTGTCCAGCGTTACCATATTTTTCCAAATGATCTCTTAAACGGAATGATTTTCGGAAAAAAAAACATTATTGATCATAATATGTGTGTTTTATATTCTCTAAAAATTCCATCTTCAACATTTCTAATTCTAAGAAGAATTCAGAGAGATACTATCACAAATACACATAGGTCTTCACATAAAGTAAACGTTAGTCTTCTCATATTTTAACAAAACTTAAATTTTGTCGACAGATTTTCGAAAAATACTCGAATTTCAAGTTTCACGAAAATCCGTCCAGTGAATTCCGAGTTGTTCCATGCGGACGGAAAAACGGACAGACATGACGAATTGAATAGCCGCCCTTCGCAATTTTGTGAAGGCCCTTGAAAGGCCACATAATTTTCAAGTCCTTCTACGATATTTTTGACTACTAGCTTATCCATGCATAAAAATCTGCTCTGTAATTCGAAGAAAAATATTTGTCTGTCCACCAGTCCTAGCAACTGAGCTGCAACCGACTGTTACCCATTCGTTACACCCTAGAAAAAGCGATAGACTGGCATTTCAACTAGTTGTTCTGCTCGTAAACTAGCAACGGTTCTAGTGTGAGTTCCCTCCAGAGGTTCCTTTCTCCATGCAGGGACGAACGATTTTAAAGTTAATTACGAATTTTCTGCCTACAAGGAAACCATCTGTGTCTAAATGCGTGCCGTATAATTAATACTTGCTAAGGTACAACAGTTCGCGGACAGATGGACGGCTGGATATTGTGACAGCCTCTATATTCCCAGCACTCCAGCAACGGAACTACAAAGGAGCGATGGGATTTCCCCAAAAATGTGTGTTCCTAAATTAAAGTGACACCTATTTCGGGTTATCAGTGAGTATATTTTTCCTTGCCTTAGAAACGATTCTAATTTTGTTTTTCACAAAGCGATGGGCTTTATCAGTATGCGTTCTTCCCTTACTCGAAAGACGGCTCTAAGATGGACTTTATCCTAGTGCAGTTTCCCGTATCCCTAAAGCAGTACCACGTTAGAATAATCCCTAGTGTTGTTGCCCTATATCCAAGTGGTGGATGTAGTTTGGTCTTTCCCCGAGCGATGGATTTCTCCTTATCTTTGTAAAAATGCAAACATGAGTTTTCCTCGAGCGGTGGATTTTCCAAATTTCTTGGTAACGGTGTTGTTTTGGTATTATCCTCGGCCAGATTTTTCGAAGAAATTTTCAGCGTCCTGTGTTTTATTTGTGAACTATAAAGAATTGATAATTTTCCTGGGGGTGTTCCTCGAAAACAGACAATTTCTTTATTTATACTCTTCCGCTATTAATATTGTTTTGTTAGACAGAGAAATTGATGGACTGAAGACTCAACTTTGTAAATTAATATGTATCTACAGTTTCATCTAAGAGAGAAATTATACCTTCATGCCTTGACATGCCACGCTGTATTCTTTTTTTTTTATAAAAGCAACAATGCCCGTAATCTAAAGACACCATACCAGAGCATTACGTGTTTATTGATGATTTATATAATACAGTTTTAGATAACACAAAATTTTACGACGCCATAACAATGTTACTGGACACGGGGTAGCGCAGTCGGTATAGCGACTAGTCTATCGAGTGGACGAAGGAGGATTGTTGCTTGACTCCCGACAGCAACAATTATTCCCTCTTCCTCGAAGCGTCCATAACAAATCAGGAAACAATTCAGCCTCTTATTCAGTGGGAGTTATTTTTCAGAGACTGAAGTAAATGTGTTTGCAGCTGACCATTCACCTCTACCAATTTCCAGCGTTGAGAATGGGTGGAACTATACCTCCTTTCCTTTATATGCCTTCATATTGTGCATCGCGACATCTTTATATTTACAAAAAAGTATTACTGAAAACAGAAGGAAAGATATACTTACGGAGGTGCTAAAAGTCTGTGAGTGTGTGTGTGTGTAAATTTCAAATTTTGAACAAGTTGCAAGATTTCCACGAAACTAGGTGTGAAAGTTACATTACTGAAGGCAACCCCACATCCCACTTCTTAATTTTCTACATAGTGTAAGAACAGCACAACGGAATAGCAAATCACCGGGGAAGGAGCGACACTGTCTCCGTATATTAACCTGAAATAAAGTAAGGTGAAGTGTCTTTGAAAAATATTCGAAATTCGTGGAAGTAAATGTTTTTGTTTAAAGCAAAATAACAACGTGGCGACCATGTGAGAATATCCGGTATGCTGGCGATAACTAAATAAATTCTGGCACTCGTAGTACTCGCGTGAAATCCGGTAATGAGATGGATCAAAGAATGGCAGACCGTGCCAACCCTGAAGGTGAGATCTGACGAACGTAACGTATACCAAGTGTATTCAAGTGCAAGTTACAGGGTCTGAAAAAAATAAAATTAAAATGTTAATCCTAGTAACTAGAAACACACGCAATGAATGAGAAAACTTTGTGAGTTGGTTTGGAATGTGTTTCTCACCAACGGATACTTCATGTACCGACAGGTTTAACATTAAAAAAATCAATAGTTTTTGAACAAAATATACTCCTATACTCTTAAGGATCTCAAAACTAACCGCAATTATTTCCTCACACTAAAATGAAGAACCGATTGTATAGGTGAGACGGAGAGTGTAGTACAGCACGCAGTAGGGTCTGTACCTTGAAATGCGCGGAACCTAGGTTAATTTTCGCGTTTAAATCTAACAGCAATGTTATTGCCACGCATGATTGGAGTATTTCGTTTTAAGGGCCACTACCGTGGCAGGGTGCGGCCAACTTGTGATTGCATCAATAGTGTCAGACGTCAGCGATAGCATATCCGCGGTCAAGAATGCCATAAACACTACTCAGCAGGCATTTGCAAAACGTCACCTAGGTCTCGTCATGGGATGCTCTAATCACGATGCTGTGGTCAAAATTTGTGGCTTAATAATATTCGCGAACTGAAACTCGGCGGGCGATATTATGCCAGCTAAATGTACCTAAAATATTGTAGTTACAGCAGCTATTTATTAAATAATGGAACTCCATACTTATAGTATTAATTTCTTTGAAACAGAAATTGGTTGATTATTTCCTTAAGCGGTAATGTGACCTAACGTCCAATATTTGGCAGAGTCACATTTGATTTAGGTACGACTTATTCAGACAGATTTCGAATTGACGCACGTTTGCAGCATGCTGTGAACCATTTAATATGATTCACTGTATATTCCGTCATATTTAACAAGTATCTTGTAACTTAGCATCTACACATTGCTAACATTTTCAGCACAAAATTGTGTGAGGCGATAATACTCTAAGCAGAAAAATATATAAATTATTTTTGCAGTATAATTTTAAAATGGGCGTCTGTATAGTATGTTTAAGAATCAAGACGATAGACACATTTTTCACGTCTCCTTCATTTATGTATCTCTTGTTTAGGCTATGTTATGCTTCGTTTCACAATTTCAGTCTATTTACAGCATGCTTTGATGCACTTTTAATACTTCTGGTTTTTTCTACTCATGCTGTTGAACTTGATGTTTAATTCGTTCACGAGTTATGGACATTCCACTTCTGTTCCAGTGCATTCTGTAAACCGCGTGTTAATCTTTGCGCAAGTACACAGTCAAACACTTCGAAGAGAAAGACGCGCGTTTAAATATTTCTACTGCAATAATGTTTTGCTTCAAGTTTTAGGTGTGTTCGCAAAGTTGCGAAAAGTGACTGTTAGCTTCGTCATGTCTGTCTGTCCGTCTGTCCGAATGGCACAACTCGGCTCCCACTGGACGGATTTTCGTGAAAGTTATATTTGATCATTTTTAGAAAATCTCGCAAGAAATTTCAAGTTCATTAAAATCTGACAAGAATAATAAGTATTTTACATGAAGGCCAATATACTTTTTTATCATATCTCGCTCAATTATTCTTAGAATGAGAAATGTTTCAGACAAAATTAAGAGAAAATCGAAAAAATTTCATGTTCAATACCTTTATTTTCGAAAATCGTGCCATTTATCAGATAACGTGAAAAAATACTGTAGACCCAGATATACTACTGATGACAATACGACGCATGCACATTGAATGCTGGATACCTAAAGCTACAAACACACACTCGGAATATGTAATACATATTGCTTTTCCATTACAACGATGGCTGCACGAACGAACCTCAGCGTTACATTATACATATATTGCCTGTCATGTTATAGTTATGATATTACAGCGCGCTGATGTTATTTTGTGCTGAAAATGACACAGATGTAGAAGAGTAACTGTAAAGTGTTAGACGCTGGATGTGTTTGAGGAAAGATGTAAATAAAACTATTGTGCCCTTAATCTTTAGACGCCTAACGACCCCTATAGTGGTCGTACCGTACCGCTAACCTCTAAACGTTGCATTTTATATATTTATTCAACAAATACAGGTATTGAATATTTTAAACATGGTATATAATCTCCGTTTTTTCTCTTCAAAATGCAGTTTGTTTCATAATTCTAATGTATTTGTTTCCTGCTTTATGCACATTTTATATACAGAATGTGCTAAAATTAAAAAAAAAAAATAATTCCAGCGCCAAAAGGTTAATCTCATTCACTTCTTGAGAAAATGCCCCTTATTTGTCCGAGGTTTTCGTTCAAAAATTTGTAAGCGCTACTAAAATGGATTTTTTTTTGTTATGAAAATATTTTAAGTATAAGTCATATTTCGGTTGATCAGTTTTTTTATTATTACCGCTCTGGCGCTACATAGTGGTTGCCTTTTTATTATTACCGCTCTGGCGCTACATAGTGGTTGCCTTTTCATTTAGACGAGTCCCAATAATGAAAGAGCATTTGGCATACGTAAGTTTCGCAGTATAAAATTATAATAAATTCCATAAGCAAATTTCAAGTAATACACGCACATAACACTGCTGGGTGATGTTCTCACCGCGGTCACTGTTAAGACTGTGGCTTTATGGGTTTGGCAGCGTACAGTCTTTTATGTGAAAGACAACAATTTGCAGGGCTAGGATTCCTTCATCTTCAGAGATATTTCGAAACCGAAGATGGAGCTAGTAAATACCTCCGAAAACTTAAAACCCACTGCGCAAAATCACAGCCCAGAAGCCCGTAGCTTTAATCTTTTCACTGTTCTCTAGGCGTGCAAGTGAAAAGAGCAGATCGCAAGAGAACACGAAAAAGGGATCAACTGCAAGTAGGTCTGCGCCTAGATTCGACAGACATTGTTCGGCTACCAAACAAGTGAACTAATTCTTTTAAAGTTGTCATCAAGATAGGAAATTTTTACACTCATTTCGTTGAATGGAAACAGACGAACGGCAACATTTCAAACAAATTAGTTCATAAAGAATAAAAATTTTAAAAAGCTTGACATTAGCTTATTGACATTCTTCATGAGATTTTCAGTAACGGTACAAGAAATTCAGTTGCATGTGTTTACCAAGTGCCGTAATTCTCGGAAAAGGTGTTGTATGAAAGTTTAAAGACATATGTTCAACAGTTGACGACATGCATAACATTATTAGAATAGCCAATACAGATATGCACAGTTACAAACGTATTTTCCAACAATAAAATCAATCCAAACTAATTGTGGATAAAAATCAAATTTCCTACCAACACCTATTAAACACCCTTTGATAACTTACAGCCTTTCATCCAGTAATGTAAGAATAATGTTAAAGTTGTCACTGTGCACAGTATAAAGGCGTATGTGGGAATGGAGGTATAGCGCCAAACATTCTTAATCTCGGCACATAATGAAGGTCAGCTGCTTGCTTCACGTCCTTGTTATTTCATTCACGGGGGAAAATTCTGTCAGTTCTACCGAATCTGCAGCTGAGTGGTTCCCATTGGTCTGCACATTTTTGGGAATACGACAACTTCTCACCATTACCGAGAATCGAACCAAAAATTTTCGCTCATCTGTTCCGTAGCCTATTCAATGTGCAGACTACACAACTCCGGCTATGCACTCATTAATTCCGTAAGCCACGTTACAGTAATTTGTATCATGCGAGACTTGTCGATATCACAGCCATGTTACTGGAGAAATTCCTACAATTTATGCTTTTTCGACCGGTCAGTAGTTGTCCATTAACAGTCCAAGAATTTTAACTGCTTGTTCCTGAATAGGGAGGCAGTACGACATTTTGAAACACTGGTAATAATTTCAGAGTCCAGACGTCACAACATCCCAGACGACTTGATTTTTAATTCCGGAATTTCTTATTTACCCGGTTTCTTGAGGCCTGGTCAGCTACCACAGTTGAGCACTGTATAGGTAAATATGCATATCTTCCGATCACACACGTAAAGTATTCATGATAATTTTTATCATTGCACCGTGCATTTTGAAATCTACGTAGTTCACACACCAACAAATGCACTATTTATTAACTTGGTTATAAGTTTTAAATCTACAATAAAATACACAATAATATCGCTCCTACATGTTTCGGTCTTTAATGACCATCATCAGGGAGTTTTGTCTGTACCTAACTAAAGTTATATTTATGTTAAACACTCGGGAAAATTACGTCGATATATATTTAGGTGATGTGGCAGTATGTCTGCATTATAATAACACAATAGTACTATAACTGTGACGTGCTCCCCGTAATAGCCCACTTCGGCACCCTGTCTCGAGACACATGAATCAATTCACTTTCACACACAATTGACTTAACGCCCATTTTAATATTATCCACTAATTCCTTCAAATACACAGTGCACCTCCGATCTCGGCTCATAGCACTGTAGCTGTCATGGGAAGTCCCGATGAATGCAATGTTTCTCTACGACAAACCAGTCGATCCAGCGACAAGGCGAAATTAACACTACTGATTTGAAAATGTATATTTGTTTCATCATTTGCGCGGGATTTCACATTATCACCACATTTGTCATTCGTGTAGAGTGATGTATGACTTAATGCTCCAATTTTCTATCCCAGTCTGAAACAACACATAAATTAGGGCGGGATTCTATAAAAATCGTGCAATCAAACCACAAAATTTGTCCCTTTTGTGCCTCCGTCTCCGGTCCTTTTGCTAGATGATTATAATTGGTTTTACTGTGCGACAGCAGTGTAAGGTCACCGCAGTTTTTGCTTGAACACAGTTTAATGCATAAATATTTAAAAAGCAGCACGGCAGTCACAAACAGTACGAAGTTTTTCAACATTAATGTATGTGCGTTCGTAGTACACTGGAGGATTTAGAGTTTAGTTTAAAGGAAGCCCACGCGAAGGACGGTCTTGTGCGCTGGTCAGCTACAGAATTTCACTGATTAACAAAAACGCCAGCATGACTCAATGTACTGTCATCCTTCTCTCAGGGTTCTTCTATTATTTTCGAGCATTCTTTACTACAAGAGGAATAGCGCAGACAGACATGTATACACGGAACGTCTGCTGCTATTACTGTCTTCGTGCGCTATGTTGGCTACACTGCAGGGAATTAAGTTGCCCAACATCAATTACCCCAACAACATGCTGCTTCTCAACCACGATGCTGCAATTTTGCAGAAAAGCTGTGGAAAAATTTGGCTAGCAGCCCAATACCAGAGGGTTAAAAAAGTAGTGGGTGTATGAGGGGAGGACAAAATGCAGGGAAGTCCCCGTGCGGTTATTTGTGGTGTCCATATACGTGGCTGTTTCTGTTGATAGAATATAATGTCTCTATTTTCAGTGTTCTTGTTCGTTACGTGATTGCACGTGTGTGTGCACTACATACATACGTTTAAGCAATGTCCAATGCTAAAAAGAAAGTAAATAGACTCCTAGAATGTAGGAACCAGCCTCGAAAAATTTCGAGTTTTATATCACCAAGTAATTAAATACTGATTCCAAGAATTAAGAAGAGTAAATACTAGTATCTCTTCTGAGAATGTTAAATTCTAATGGTACTGTTTATCTCGCACTTAATGACTCAGGCTATCTTATGCTTAACGGCTCAGGATAAGAAAAGTTAAATTTGTGTAATTCTGTCTTCTGGAAAATGAAGTCGCACTGTTTGTTCAGTAGATTCCTAGAATTCGAAGATTAATATGTCCTTCAATTTCAAAGCAGTCCCACAATATAGAAGATCAGAATTCTTATTTAAACCCAGGAAAACCTAAAAAATCAACATATTGTGACCAGTTCTACTGCTGAAATAACACAACAATAACCCCTCAACACTAGATGGCCCTCTTCAGAAAAACATAGGGGAATGATCAACATGTTTTTTGTAATTTTAATGGAATTATGACACCTCCGGAATTGGAGAATACGCTGTTGCACACACACACACACACACACACACACACACACACACATATATATTGTAGCAAGAATTGTGGCCGCTTGTGACATGCAAAACTTCGTAAAAACAGCGCTCTGTACCTGAGCGATTGTCATCCAGCCTATACGCCCATTTCCAACCTTGGTGGCACAAGATTACTTTCATTCTAATTAAGTGTCGAGCATTAATATCGCAGAACAGAACGGTTTGTCTGTCTTAACACGAAAAGGCAACTGTTCACGACAAAAGAGAAACGTAAAAAAAAAGCATCAGTTCCTAATGCTAGTCTTTCTTTCTATACATCTGCCAAGAATCGGAGTGAAACAGACCTTAATAATATAAAAGGGGATAGAAAATGAAACAGAATCAGCAGAAATACCCAATCATTTACTTCCACAAACATTACAACTCATCCATTATGGCAATTTTAGATTTTCAGAACAAAAATCCAAATCATAATCTACGGTATTTTGGGAACAATTCCAAAAGATTTTCCCCCCACAGGCAGTAAAAAATAAAACCTTTGGCAACGACTATATTAACTAATCACAATGAAACAAATGTTATTCCGCAAAGAGAGAACGTCTTATAATGCAAGCATATCCATGATTGTAGCACAAAACTGGGGAGATGCCAGAAATAATTAAATGTAAGTATTCCATACAAATGTGTAACCGTAACTGAAAAATAAAGAACCATGTTTCAGTAATCAGTCTTTCTTGGTTGAAACGTGGGGCAAAATTACGATACAAATGACGAAACCCACGAACTTTCGCTTTTGAAAATTCACAACATTCGCTCGCTTTATTCATAAACTGTGGTCATCGTATGAATACCAAATAAACAAGCCTAATGGCTAAATGCAGAGGCCAGGATAACGTGGTCGGCACAGCGACCCGCTATGGGCTGGAGGGTCCGTTGTTCGAACTCATCTGGGAAAAAAGATTTTCTTCTCTCCTACCCTTTCAGACAGGACCTGTGGTCCAGTTAACCTCCTCTAAAATGGGCACCGGGTCTCTTCCCTGGTAGTAGAACGGCCTGGAATCTGCGTTGTCCACCCATCCCCATTTTGCGTCAAGAATAAGAATAAATAGAGCTATATTTCTGGGACATGAAATTTCATGTTTTGTGTACACGTAAAATAACCACTGCCACCGGGTAACAACCCAATTGCAGTAAATAAATATTACCAATATAAAAATTACACGCTCTGCTTTCTATGGTATGTTAGTGGGAACCTTCGACAGCACATCAACAGCACGACACCATATGAACTTGA
>Ga0123355_10011735_pt1 | contig 13531 bp, 12 predicted proteins | sample TergutEmb28metaG_3_FD_89872 | JGI IMG/M metagenome (GOLD analysis project Ga0123355, IMG submission 89872) | Embiratermes neotenicus P1 segment gut microbial communities from Petit-Saut dam, French Guiana - Emb289 P1 | ecosystem: Host-associated > Arthropoda: Insects > Digestive system > Gut ...
AAACCAGTTAACTTCTCAAGTAGGACTTTGCACCATGGAGTAAGTAAGTAAGTAAGTAAGTGTGAAGTAAGGATGAAATTAATATGAAATCTAAATGTGATAATTTGTTTTCTGAAGATATGAAAGTTACTACTACTTGAATTAGCCGCATTTGCGCACAACAACAACAATGACAACAACCGATGACCGATATAAAAATTCAGAACAGAAAAAAAAATGTATAATGACAGATGTAGCAGTACCGGCGCACAGGAATGGCATGCAAAAGAAGCAGAAAAGGAGTTAAATGCGAGAGTTCATGTATGAAGATAAAACAAATGTGGAATACGAAATGTATGAACATACCGGTAATAATTGAGACCATAGGAATAGTAATAAATGGTTTGAAGAAAAATTTGGAAGTCATGCCTCTAACACATTCAGTAAGTTGACTAGAAAAGACAGCTGCACTTGGAACAACACACAAAACAAGCGAAGTGCTACAGTGTGAAACTTGAAGCCTGAGCTGTGGGTATCACAGCTGGTTCAAGAGGATTAGTACCAGTACGAAAAAGTACGAAAACGCTTGTGACAAGAGACATGATGATGACGACGACGACGACGATGATGTATAGACCCTTTAGGACACGACGTCCCTCTAAATTTACCAGTTTCAAACTACAGATTAAAGACATTCTAGGAAGAGGACAAACGCGGGGACGATTTTAGCTTATCACTTAGTCGTATTCGAGAAACATTTTTCATGAAGCTGCTATGACGCTTATGGACAAGTTTCGATCCTTTATAGGAACAGATTTACAAGTTACAAGTCATCAAAAAAATAAACAATCAAGAGATAAAAAAGGTTAACAATTACAACATGAACTATATGTCCAGTGATGCAATTCACAGGAAATGAAAATTTCTAAATATGTTGACAGATTTACGAACTTCATTACCATAATACTAATAAATAATACATAATTAAGAAAGAAAGAGAAAGTATAATAGTGGCAGCTCAATACCAAGCGATTAGTACAAACTATTTAAAGAATAAAATTTTGAAGGAAGTAATTGACAGTAAATTCCGGTTATGTAACTACTTGAAGAAACCATTGACCACCTAACCCAAGGATGTTCCATTTTGGCGAAGAATGAATTCTAAACGAGACACGATAAAGTCTGTGCACATTTGCATTACTCAATATTCAAAGCCCTAGGCACTGAAACGATAGACAAATGGTACGCGCACACACGAACAAGCCAGTGTATGAACAGGAAGATGTTACACTGCTGAGGAATCGAGCAGTACACATAGACAGGAAGGTGACAGCAAGCGGGCATGATATTATAATTACGAACAAAAAAGAGAAAACATGCAAACTGATAGCTGTGGCAAGACCCACAGACAGAAATGTGTTAAAAAGGAAGCGGAAAAGAAGATAAAATACAAGAGTTTATGTATAAAGATACAGAGTATGTGGCTCCTGAAATGTAATACACAGTGGCGCAAAAAACGAATTTTTTTTCAAATAAATGTAACTTTTTTATTTTCAATATAAAAAAATTATGTTAACACCAAAACAACCTGTAATAAATGCAGTTTTGATTACTTGCATTGATTACTCAATTACGGAAAATTATATCGGAAAAATGGCGTCCTTCTTGCCGTACACACGTCCGGAGCCTCTCCTCAAAGTTCTGCATCACATTTACTAACATTTCTTGTGGCACAGCTGCAATTTCTTCGCGAATGAAAACTTTCAGATCGTCGACTGTACGAGGTTTTCGAACGTAGACTTTGGATTTGAGGTAACCCCAAAGAAATAAATCGCAGGCAGATATCAAAAACATGCGTTCTTTTTGCGCCACCCTGTATTATACCAGTAATAATTAGAGCCACCGGAATAGTAACAAAAGTTTGAAAGAAAAATTGGAAACTATGCTAGGAAACCATTCAATAAACTCACTATATAAGACAGCTATACTTGGAACATCACATACAATACGGAAAGTACCGTAGTCTGAATTTTGAAGCCTGAGTGGTGGGGATCACCGCTGGTTCAGGAGAAGCACCAGGTTGAAAAGACCTGTGGCAAGAGACAACAACAACAGAAACAATAATAATTATAATAATAATTCGATACCCCTCTGTAATGGGGAGACAAGTCTGTAAATAGTCTACTTTTTTTGGAATTTGCGTAAAAAACAACAATTAAAAAAAATCAAAGATGATGTATCCCAGGAATAAGAAAGTAGGAGGCATATGGAACTGGACCAGAATTTTGCTCACTGGGAAGCACTTCTAGAGTGTTTGTTAATAATGGAATAATAATCGGCAGCAGCAGATTATAAGCAATTCCAGACTTGTTTTGTCTTGATGAGTGCTTCTCTGTCCATCTTTCCTTGGTCGAGCTGTGGTCCTTCGGCCGGTCTGTGTGTAATAAAATACCAAATATCTAACGCGTGTGTTGTTAATTTCTAATAAATATTGCCTCCACTTTCGTCCATGATTCTCAGTAATTTCATCTGAATTTGTACCGGTATTTAGTCATGGTCTAATTTGTTTTTTGGTCATATCGTGTAAATACTGCAGCTGGCCTCAAAAATATCATCTTCTTTCAGGTTCTTTTAATGCAGTCTCATTCTGATCCCTATAACGGAGAGTCTGTACAGTCATTATCTACGAGTATTTTAATGTTACCGTCCATCTACGCCAAGTCTTCGCAGTGGTCTTTTCCGTTCAGCTTTTCAGCGATGGAGGGCCGCAGTAGCACAGTGGTTAAGGTGCTGTGCTACAAATCGGACGCCAGCTGATGTCAATGGATTTTTCATTGACATAAAGTCCTTCCAATCGCACTATGGCCCTGGGGTCATCTCAGCCTCTAACAGAAATGAGTATCAGGAGTATTTCCTGGGGGTAAAGGCGGCCGGCGCGTAAGGCTGACAACCTACCACCATCCTGTGCCGTTGTCACGAAATCTGGGAATCTTAACTTTCTGGAACCCTCTGGGCCTGTCCAGGCCTGCGATGGGACTGCTTTACCTTTATTTCACCGATGAAAAGAGGCGCTGCATTTATTTGGACCTTTCTCGTTTACAGTTGATTTAATTTGCGGTGTCAATATTTATCTCTTTCTTAAAACTTGTTTGGAGCAATTGTGATCAGATGGATTGAGGGGTCAGCTCCAACTGTGGCTTCAAATCACATCCTCTAATCAGTACCGCCAAACTTAGAGACCTTTGTATCACCCTTGTCCGCAATGATGGATCTGTACGCGTGAAAACGCTTGTTAACTCCCATCCACCCACCAAACTCCACACACAAATTTAAACAACGATTCGTTTTTGTTTGGCGCAATCAGTGTTGCGGTTTGTTGATGAACGAGAGTAAGCTCTATGTTAGTTATTATCAGGGGGCCTTGATGTTCCTCTGTTCCACACGTGTGTGCAGAGTTCTGCTAGGGATTGTCGAAAATCCATCTAGTTAGAGGTTTGCTAATTGGACAGACAAATTGTACGTGTAATGAAAGTTTTACAGCGTGAAAGAAATGTTTATCAGTTGCTCCAATGAAATATAACGTAGGTAAATATAACACTGCTTGTAAATTGTATTCCAAAAGACGGTAGTTTATAGTATGTCGATATTCTAGAACAAACTGGAGACAAATACGCTTCATTTGTGTACGAAAAATGAAGTGAAATAGTGTTAGTAACAGACATGCATAACAATTCTTTCCCGGTTCATAATTCTCCGACTTGCTGCCAAATCAGTCCATGAAGTCGGTTTTGACAAATACAATGTATACACTTTTTATACTGGAGAAGTAGGATCCAAATTGTTAGCTTTGCCCGCCTGATTTCCTGTCTAAATTCTTAATAATTTCCGCCAGTTGGTGTGTAATGGTCTGACGACTGTGATTGAATCTGCATAGACCTACACCTGGTTATCGTTGAATAAATTCATACTAATAGACATCGACTCTGCAAACTACAATGATATTTTATAAATGTAAACTTTGACAATGGATTTGGCAGAGCCACGTACTTCAGAGTTTAGTCTCAAACTACAACCTTATTGTATGGAACAGAATTCTTTCCAAAAGTAATTAATCGATAATTATCGTAGTTCAAATTAATTCTTAAGATACTGTTAGTGTTGTATCTGCCAAAGGAATTCGCCAGCACTTAACGATATCCGCAATTTTTTTGTTGTATTTTTAAGTGTCCACAGCTGGAACCTCTTTTGAGCCATGGGAAAACAACCGTCAGCCCTGCAGCCTTCTTCCCTTAATTAACTGGAAAGAATATGGAAAAGAGGTATCATTCTGGAATTTGTTTGGGCTGAGTGAGACAAATTACAGAAGGCTTCACAGCAGAAGGCTTCCCGATTGACATTTGAACCCAGAGCTTCCCGATTACGAAATAAGTATTGTAACTATTCGGATCCGACACTTAATAATGGCTATATACTTATATATATATATATAGGCCAAGAATATGAAAAACGAAAGTCAAACGTAGAAGAGAACAGAATGCAGACACCAGGATTTTCGCGCTTAATTTTCCTTTTCACCTACTTTACTGAAGATATTTTGAGACTTGCCTGGTCCACTGTGACTGCTTTCAAGTAGATAAAATTACTCAGAAAGCAGTTTGTCAGGTGGCCTGAGCAGAGTCTTTGATTAGGATAATAATATCGTTTAAAACTAATATTTCGTCGAACAGTTAATGTACAAGAACAGATAGTAAAGGAAAATAATTAATACATATAAATACAATGTAGTCTGAGTTATCCACTAGCGTGCCAATACGTATCAAGTGGAGCTGCATCGAGGACTACGGAGGGTGAGGGTGGAACAGGCAGTTTCTGCTGATGGGATTGCAGTATGCAATAAGCATTATGAACATAAATTTGCCCTGCTGCAGTGGTAAATTGTAGCAGCAGCAGTAGGCATCCATCGGCTAACAATTCACAGAATTGTTTATTTTCGCTGTTAGCGTAGCCATAATTATCCATGAGCTGTTGGTGTTAACGTTTTGGCTTTTATGGGCATAATATTGCACTGTAGGCTTTGTTGTTGTTGTTGTTAGGTGAATTTATGATTGTGGGAATCTGTGTGACAGAAATAAAACAGGAAATTGCGGAAATGAGTTTCACGTAGACACGACATACAAGCTGAATTTACTGAATATTTTCAGAAAATTTAGATTCATCTCTGAAAGCATGTGACAAATGCGTTGGATTATAAAAAGTACCCCTTTTAACATATACTGAGTGCGCATAAAAGTCTTTATTTTAATATCGGGTTAGTGATGGGATGGTCGAAGACTGAAAAGTACTAAGTTTAGATCTGACACATAAAAATGTTTTTAATTCAACATATATTATATTACTAATGGCAGGTACATTGAATGTTTATCATTGACCTATGCGGCCGATAAAAGTAAAACATAGAGAAAAAAATTACACTTTAAAAAATAAAGAAAAAAATTCAAAATAAATATAAAGTCCTAATGCCAAAGAGTAGTCACAAAAAAAAAAAGGAAAAAAATAGTAAAATAACAAAATCAATTTTCCATCATATTTGTCATGGCCAAAAATGATGGAAAATTGATTTTGTTATTTTACTATTTAATTCAAAATAATTCAACATAAAATCACAGATTTTGTAAGAAACTGAGTTAGTGTTTATTACGTTGATATTATTTCGTAAATCATATAAAAGTACTACGAGTTTGATAGACGCGATGTTTAAAATCAGTATATGACAGGCCCAAAACTCAACCTTAACTTTTTGGAAATACGTAGCTAATTTTAAAAGGAAAGATAGGAGTTTTATACTATTGAAAACTGACGACAAGGTTTTTAGAAACTCAAAACGGTTGTTGATGCTTTGCTTGCCATTTTGTTTCCCTTCTTCTTCTCCTCCGACACTCATTGCCGCTACCAGACACTGTATATGCTTCTCTCATTTCCGCTGATGAAGGCAGCAGTTCTGTTAGTCGGCTTAATACTTCCAATGTGATGGGTCTTGAAGTAACCTCTCTTTCATAACAACGAGCTGTTCCCTTACTTTTACTCCTCTGTTACCTTCTATTGTTAACATTTAACTGGTTTTCTTTTTTTTTTAAATAAGCAACAGTTCTATTGTTAGCAATAATAGGCCTATTTGTATACTTAAAATTTTGAAAAATTTTTTAAATGTAATATTTATAGTTATTTATATTATTTTTTAGATACGAGCTGAATTACTGTCAGCATGGTTTCAGAATAACTGTTCCACATCGAAGTATGGTTACCTACCTTAACATACTCACACGTCTGTGAGTAGGCGAGGTGAAACTGGTTTGATGTTTGTGTGACCGTACATCACTGATACAGTAATATAAACAGCAAAATAGATGCAACAATAACAAATTTTATTGATAATTACAACCAGCGCAACATGTTTCGGGCGACAATTTCGCCCATCTTCAGGAGCACTAGACCGTGTTTACAGCTGTAAACACAGTCTAGTGTTCCTGAAGATGGGCGAAATTATCGCCCGAAACATGTTGAGCTGATTGTAATTATTAATAAAATTTGTTATTGTTGCATCTAGTTGGCTCTTTACATTATTGTGAAACTGATTCTTTGCATTTTGATTAAGATGTTTGTTTAGTATTGTTCGTTATTCATAGCTCCTTTGCATGCTTAGAAATGCTGATTCTTGTATACTAATACACGAGAAAAAAATTATAATTATTTCCGTACGAAGTTCGGAACATTAGGTCTACTTGACATCTTTATTTTTGAGAAGGTCAAGTAAAGTTACAGTTCCGTTTGTATTGCTGCTTGAATATGTGTTTCTCTGCACTCTATGTTGCTACGTTCTTTGTTTTCCTTCCGATCACCGTCAAGACCGACTGCTGGTTCTTATTTTGTGATTGTCTTATTTCATTACACAGATTATTAGGTGTCGCCGCCAATAATCCGAACTAAAAACTCTCGGAAATTGCACAGTGCAGACGAACATCAACCCTGTGGTGTGCCCACGTCATTAAATTTATTTAGTAACATTTTTGTGACCATTGCTTCTGAATCTATAATATCGTATGCTCTAGTAGGCGTATGTAATCATACCAAGATCTTGTGAACCTTACAAGAGGAGTGTATTTGGAACACACTTTCCAATTCCTGTTTAACTTCGTTAGGACTCTGGTGTGTTTTACTTTGTCCTTCTCTGTACACCATACATGATCACCGTTTGAAGGCCCAAAATGAGTGCCTTAAACCTCTCGCATTATGTTCCAGGTATGGTTCCAGAACCGACGTGCAAAGTTCCGTAAACAGGAGAGGTTAGCACAGCAGAAGGCATCCCAGACATCTTCTTCCGGAGGCAGCGGTGGAGGCAACTCGACATCAGGGGACGGAGTTACGGGAGGCAGTCAGCAGCAGGTGGTGAAGAATGAATCAGGTGGTGGGAAGCAAACCGGGGGTGGCTCAGCAGTATCGGGAAACTCCGGGGGCGGAGCGGGCAGCAATAAAGACGTTAAACCTGGCACCCCTACTGCTGCGGTATCCACCACCCCTAGCAGCGTCTCCTCCAATAGCAACGACGTGAAACCCATGAACGGTAATGGTAAGTGCAGTGAACGTAGTGGCTTGGAATTTCGCATGGGTCGTGTTTACCGACAAATGTCAAAGGTGAATTTGTCGTGTGCTGTTGTTGACTGAGAAACGTCGCAAGAGCATTTTGCATGTGTTGATGTTTACCAAGATATGTAAATTTCACCTTGCATGTGTTGTTTTTTAACCGAGAAATGTGGGGATTGCATTTTGTATATGTTTACTTACACCGAGAAATGCCGAGAGTGCATTTGGCTTGTGTTGGTGTTTGTCGATATATGTCTAAAGTGGAACTGGCATGTACTCTTGTCTACAGAGAAATTTCAGAATGCGCATTCTTCTTTTGAGTTCCGTTTTTCTTGTGTACCAGATATATTTGTTAAATGTGAATAAAAATCCAACAAGATGCAACAGTATGCAGATATTTATTTACTGCAAAGCTACTCTACATGTTTCGGGTGTCACAGCACCCATCATCAGGAGTATTAAAAATTGTACCCGCAACCTCCGGTACAGGTCATAATACTGGTACAGCTACTTCCCTCCAACGTGGCCCGATCGGGCTACGTTGGAGGGAAGTAGCTGTACCAGTATTATGACCTGTACCGGAGGCTGCGGTTACAGTTTTTAGTACTCCTGATGATGAGTGCTGTGACACCCGAAACATGTAGAGTAGCTTTGCAGTAAATAAATATCTGCATACTGTTGCATCTGGTTGGATTTTTATTCACATTGAATTACGATGCACGGAACCACGAGCTTAAATATATATATATGTTAATTAGAGTTTCTTGTTTGTAATTCATACGTAAAAGTGCCCACCATAATTTACTGTTTAATTTTAAAAATAAACGCGTTTGTTCGGCGATTCTGTTGACGGTTGCTGTTACTTTGTCATGCAAGTTAAAGGTTAGCAGTCAGTTAGAGCTGTAGTAGTTATAAACAGTAGCGGAATATGCGAGAAATAAATGGCCGTAGAACGCATTATTAAATCCGTATTTTTGCGTCCACATTTTTTTAAATAATTTTCGTAACATTCCTCCAAATAACAAGAATGAAGTAATATTTTTCCTCTTTAAAATTTGTTACCTCAGTAGGCCTACAAATACAGCTGGCCTTCCAGAAATTGCTAAGTTCTTGATATTGGGTATTCGCAAGAAGTTTCTCTTCCACAGGCAAAAGTATACTACGTACGAATACATGTAATTAGTTGACACTCTAGATTTTGTGCTCCAAATGCAACCTTATTCTCTTCATATCGGTTAGTCTTGGCGGTACGGGTGGCGAAAGTTTGTAAAATTCAGCAAGGCTGTGGTCATTCCAATTAACTTGAATTTTCCAAGTTCTTTGATGGTTTTGGTAATGAAAATCCATTGAAATTTCGGATGAGATTCACACTAAAGCATTTGTAATAATTTACGCAAGGGAAAGATATCTGCGCTCCTCAGGGAATGTTACGCAGACTAGAGTGGTAACTTCTTACCAAAATTTGATGTTTTGCTGACCGTGCATCTCAGTATATTTATCTTAGTAATTAACCAACTTGATGCACAAACTTTTTGTTCTACAATAAGTTTATTTCACGACTCTACATGTTTCGAGCACCATGTGCTCATCATCAGGAGTTCCACTCTCAACCTGTGCACGGGACGGCCACCTATAGGTGTGATGATGCCAGAGGCTGTATAGTACAATTTTGACCTCCTGATGATGAGCACATGGTGGTCGAAACATGTAGGGGCAAGAAATAAACTTATTGTAAAACAAAAATTTTGTGCACCAAGTTGGTTAATTACTAAGATAAATTCTTACCAAAATTTCGGGACAACTTATCGGTAACATCTTCAAGGGTCAAGATATCCAAGGATTTCTTGAACTTAAACGTCGGTAATGAATTACGACTATAAGCTGCGTAACATCCCAGAAGAGCGCATGTCTCGCCGGCGTTTAGACGGAAGCCGGAATTCACGCATTTATTCCTGCAGTTCGTAAATATGACGTCGATAGGAGGCTGACAGCTTGTACGAATCATGATCAGTTAATAAGTAAAAAGTGTCTTTGAAATGAAAGGACTCAACTTATTCCGGATGGATATTCAGCAGCAGCTCTAAGTCAGTGAGACTGTTTAACAATTATAGGAAATACTGAGACGGTATGTTTTAGTTTTCTACTATAAGATTCCCATCCCATGTAAATAAACGTGAAGATCAACGAAGTCAGTGAATTCAAGAATAAGATCAATTTAATGTCGCAAGTGCCGCATTTATACAACATGCCGCTCCATTCATGTTCTGTAACGTAATATTTGTCTGTTCGCATCCTTCAAATAAAGTTTGTTTTTGGGTATCAGGTACGTTCTTTTGAATATTGCTGCTGACACCAGGTTCTTGCCTGCGCACATTCGCTGTACTTCTTTGCTAATTTACATCCTTTATTTTACACCATTTATTCTGTACGTGAAAGTTACTCGTTCTAATCTTTATTATGGCATAAAATAAAGTATTTATGTTTAAACTCTATTCTCTCCCTTATCGAAATTTTGTGAAGTTATTCGTTGTGATTTTCCCATTTACATTTCGTTTTATGTAACAATTTGCCTACGTTTTTCAATTTCATGATCACGGTACAACTAGATATTTTCTTGTGTGCTTTGTCTTCATTTATGTTTACCTATTTATTCTTGAAAATCTTTTTCTTCCTTCTTTGTGTCCTTGTACATTCCAGAAGTATACGTTTCTCATTCTCTTCTTTCGTATTCAATAAGTACCTTATGTGTGCTTGCTTTGTAAGAGGCGAGAATTTATTTCTATTGCAGTATTATGCAATTCTTGTATAGGCTACTTAACAAAGCTCTTTCAGTTACGACGGTATGTATTTCTTAATAATACTATAATGAAAGGACATCTGGATAAAGATGTGATGATAGGCTTGTCTTAGGGTAGTACTCCAAAAACTGGCCGGTAACATTAAGGGGAACAAGAAACCATGAATGTATCCATTAATAGCAAAGAGATTCGAAACTGATACACCGTGGCAAATCAGTCTTCCTGCCGCACTAGTCTGCAGTCCTGCGCTTAGTAGAATTTCTTCACAAGAACTGTTTTGCTTAAGTGGCTGAAAAATAGAAGCATAAAAACGCCACTGGAGGCCCGCGAGTCGTGTATTGTGGTACAGTGAGTCAGAGCGCCATCCGGCACAGAAACCTAAAGAGTTGACAGTAATGGAAACACACGACCAGTGCCAAGCAATTTTCTAGATTAAACGTCAGAGTTGCTGCTGTTAAGGGTGCCTCTGTGATCGCGAGATATATGGTGTTCAAGCAGAAGCTACAAGGGGATGGTTGGTCTTCTCAGGGGATGATGTCTAGGGGCTGACTGACTGACTGACTGTCACATACATGCAAGAGAAGGGATATTCTTGTATAAGAGAGAGATGGACGAGGTCCAGTCGAAATCTTGAAGCTTCCCATATGGATGTCAAATACATAGGCTCACCCTTCAGATTTGTCACAAAAAAAGGAGAGACTAGCAGCAGTGCGTAAACATAAAAAAACTAGGTAGATATATTGACAGTGTCGGTTAGGATCGTTTCTGTATGATATATTAGATACGAATGAAATTGGAAAAAGGGTAAAACGTTTTATTTTGATGCACTCTCTACGCTTGTGTCGGAACAGCAAATGAATGTTCATTTGTTTCTCCTTTGTTAATATAAATAGTGACGTAATAAATAAAGTGTTGTGAAGGAGGGAAAATTTTTTGTGGTCATATTCGTTCTTCCAGAATTAGTATCTTTTATATCATTTAAAAACGTACGTGTAATTATCGATATTGGAATTCAAAGAATTGCCAGGTGCAGTTCAGAGTATATGCATAAAGGACAAGAGCTGAAAGAAGAATTTAAATTTATCTTCGAAACTTCTTAAATACTGATTTAACGTAAGTACTTCTTAATGCCGATCGCAGTGGCCGCGCGGTCTAAGGCGTAGGTCTGCTGCCGCTCGCCCGCTCAGATTATGTGTTCGAATCCCTCCGGGGGCAAGGATGTCTGCCCCTTGTGAGTATTGTATGTTGTCAGGTAGAGGTATCTTCGACGGGCCGGTCACTCATCCAGAGGAGTCCTACTGAATGTCATGTGTCTGAGTGTGATTTCGAAACTTCGCATACAGGAAGTCTATGCTCCTTGGGCTGTGAAGCCACGAAAAAAAAAAGTAATTCTTAATGCTTCTTTAAACGTACTTATGTTTCGCGACCTCCTAACGATATAAGTAACCTCCTTTTACATTCCTCGAGTAGCCTACTCGTTTGTGCGTCGCACGTGCTAGCTATGATTAAACGACCTTCAATACGTTTAATTACGGACTGAATTAAGTTTTTTTTAAGTGTTGCAGGCGTTATCGCAAAATGAAATTACAGTCATAACGTCCAACTGACTCGTCTAAATTTACAGTTTACCTGGACGTGTTTCTAAACGCAAGAGTAACTGTAACTTGACACATTTAGTGCGGTTAAATAGCACAGATCATTATGTTCGCGCATTATATTCTCTGTCCTCTTCCTGTCAATGATTTGTTTTTAAACAGTTTTTACATATGATGGGGTTCCCGGGATGGGTATTTGGGAGAATGCAAAGGAGACGCAGACACGTGTCACTGAAACAAGCGGGCTTCAAAATCACGATCGTTATTATTCTTTAAGACCATGTTGACCTTAAACCGGATGGTCAATACAGGGCCTAATGACTTAAATTTTAAACGGAGGTTTCTTGCCATGCACCAAAGAGTACGGTAACTTTATAGAACATAATGTTTTGAGGTTGGGCTATTGATTTGTCTGGTTTTGGTCAGCTTTTGTAAGCGCAGTAATAAACTTTCCGATTCCATCAAAGGCGTGAAATTTCTTAAGCATCTGGGTGACCATAAGTTTTTTTAAACAAGGAGTTATTTTATTTTCGGTCCTGCACCATGAAGAAGGAGGCAGCACGTTTCTCCCAAGTTCTGGTTCCCTCTACAAATTACAAGGCTTCACGTCCCAGATCACAGTAATCTTCACAGTCACCGCTTTAGTTAATTAACCAGTTAGTCTCTTATTTCGTTAGTTAACTAGCCCACATCAAGATCAACCAGTACATGGCCTGCATTTCAGCCTATTAACATCTAAAGTAACCGGAAGGTGTCACTGTTTAGTGATCATAGGAGCGTCATCTCATAATTTAGACGCATGACATGTCCCACATTGAGCCATTTGTACGCAGTGGCTAATGCTTATTCTTGAGTTGATTGTTGGGTTACCGTTGCGAGATCCTTGATTTCTCTTGAGGTTCTCAGACGGTCATGTATGTGGAAGCATTGCCTTGTCGTCTTGGGCAGTCACGGATGTGGCGCCTGCGAATGTATCGTTATACTATATGCTGTACACAACAAGCTGAGAAGTTACCGAATCAGAAGGCGAAGATTTCGTAAGTCATATTTGTATATCTTGCGTAAGAATTGCAAAATTCTTGGCTTAGATTCAAGTCTGTATATTCACGTCACTGGTTCGAATCCCATTCTGGTCGCGGATATTTGTGAGCATTGCTGTACGTTGTCATGACGGATTCGTATCCACTGCGTATCTGAATAGGAATTCGGAAAAATCATGGATTTAATGAAGGGAAAGAAGAAAGAAGACCGTTTTTTTGGCCTTGATGGGCATCACCCCATTATGCTCTTAATTATAAACAAACAATTAGTTAAACCTCTGTCTAACACAGGGGTGTGTGTGTGTGTGTGTGTGTACTGTAAACAAGCTACATATTTACTAGTTGAATAAAGAGAGACCAACTTGATGTCACTTGCTTTATTATTTCATTATTTAATGCTCAACATGTTTCGGATGTTAATACACCCATCCTCAGGAGATTGTGACTTATTTGTTGAGTTATTTCATAGGTTGTATTGCTC
>Ga0123355_10011736_pt1 | contig 13530 bp, 11 predicted proteins | sample TergutEmb28metaG_3_FD_89872 | JGI IMG/M metagenome (GOLD analysis project Ga0123355, IMG submission 89872) | Embiratermes neotenicus P1 segment gut microbial communities from Petit-Saut dam, French Guiana - Emb289 P1 | ecosystem: Host-associated > Arthropoda: Insects > Digestive system > Gut ...
TAAGATTTCAACACCAATAGAATAATCCCTTAAATCAGGCGCAAAACCCAATTTTACATTTGCTTCGACTGTGTCAAGGCCATCATCCTGTAATTCATAAGCTTTAATTTTATTAATTAAACCGATGCCGCGACCCTCTTGACGCAGATAAACTAAAATGCCTTTGCCTTCCTTGGCAATAATCTTCATCGCAGCGTCATACTGATCACCACAGTCACATCTGGCACTTCCTAAAGCATCACCAGTCAAACATTCTGAATGAATTCTAGTAAGAATTGCTTCTTTTGGATTGATTTCACCTTTGACTAAGGCAATGTGATGTTCTCCGCTTTGGCTATTTACAAAACCATGAATTAAAAACTTTCCATATTTTGTTGGCAAATTAGCGCAAGCAACATGCTCTAGTTTATTCCTCATAAATTGAACTCCTTTCGATAATCGATAAGTTCTTTTATCGTCACAAAAGTTAAGTTATGCTCTGTGGAAAATTTAACTAAATCATTATAACGCATCATTTTTCCGTCTTCTTTTAAAATCTCGCAACAAATCCCAACACTTTTTAAACCAGCCAGTCGCATAAAGTCCACAGTCGCTTCTGTATGCCCAGGACGAATGATAACACCTCCGTCTTTCGCCTCCAAAGGAAACATGTGACCAGGTCGTTTAAAATCGCCGGCTTTTGAAGTATCGTCCGCCATTTTTTGAGCTGTCAGAGCGCGTTCAAAAGTAGATATTCCAGTTGTGACATCGCAAAAATCTATTGAAACCGTAAAAGCCGTGCCGTATTCGTCCGAATTTTTCTCTACCATCTGTGGTAAATCTAATTTCTTCGCAATGTCTTTTGAGATTGGAACACAAATTAAGCCTTTAGCATGAGTTGCCATAAAATTAATCATATCCGGAGTCACAAGTTCTGCAGAACAAATCAAATCACCTTCATTCTCGCGATTTTCATCGTCTGTTACTACAATAATCTTTCCGTTTTTTATATCTTTTATTGCCTGAAGCAGTGTTTTATATTTTTCCATAATTCTCCATTTCTATTTAAAAACCATTCTTAGTTAAAAAATCCAAATCAATTGTCTTTTTATTTCCGCTTGTAAATTTTTTAATATATTTTGCAATCATATCATTTTCCAAATTAACTATTTCTCCAAGCTTTTTATCTAAAAGCATTGTATTAGCCGCTGTGTGCGGAATTATCGAAACTGTAAAATCTTTTTCTGTCACATCAATTACTGTAAGACTAATACCATCAATAGCGATTGAACCATTTGGAATAATAAATTCTAAAATTTCTTTTGGTGCATTTATCGTAAAAAGAATCGCAATATCGATTGTTTGTCGTTTCATAATAATCCCTGTACCATCGATATGTCCGGATACAATATGACCACCAAAACGACCATTTGCACTCATCGCTCTTTCCAAATTAAGTTTATCGCCGGATTTTAGTGTACTTAAAGCACTTTTTTTTATTGTTTCAAACATAATATCAGCAGTAAATGAATCCTTATTAAAGCTATTTGCGGTCAAGCAGACACCATTTACAGCGATACTGTCACCAATTTTAATATCTTCAAGAACTTTACAGCAATTAATCGTTAATTCTAAAGATTTAGTTCCCTTTTTTATTAGTTTGACTGTACCTATCTCTTCTATTATTCCTGTAAACATATTTTTGGCCTCACTTTATATTCAAGCATTACATCATCGCCAAATATTTGCGTTTTTTCAAGTTCAAGTGTAATTGCCTTTTCAATACTTTCGATTCCGGCTCCCTCTACAGGAAAGCGCCCCTTTGAACCACCAAAGATTTTAGCGCCAACATAAACCTGTAATTTATTTACAATACCTGTCTCTAACGCTGCATAATTAATTCTTGCACCGCTTTCGATCATAATACTTTGAAAGCCTAATGCCATTAGTTTCTCCATTAAATCATTTAGATCAACAAAGCCATCTCTATTTTTTTTAGTCACAATTACTTTTATTCCTAAATTATTTAATAAAGTAATTCTTTCATTATCTTCTAAAATACAAGCAACAATTGTTGGAATTTCTTTTGCAGTTTTGGCAATATTTGAATTTTCAGGGAGCTTTAAATCCTTATCAACAATTATCCGTGTAGGATTATTACCATTTTTAATTCTACAGTTAAGCATTGGATCATCAATTAAAACTGTGTTGATGCCTGTTAATATAGCCTGAAAAGCGTTTCTGGTCTTATGCACATTTCTTCTTGATTTAGAGTTTGTAATCCATTTTGCTTCACCGCTATTAGTAGTTATTTTGCCATCAGCTGTCATAGCATATTTCATTAAGACAAAAGGCTTATTATAAGTAACAGCATAAATAAAACTTTCATTTAATTGACGACAGGCTTTCTCCTCAATACCAACAACTACTTCAATCCCTTGTTTTCTTAACTTCTCAATGCTTTTGCCTGAGACTTCCGGATTTGGATCGATCATGCCAATAACTACTCTAGCTATTTTTTTAGCAAGAATTATATCAACACATGGTCCGGTTTTTCCATAATGGCAACAAGGTTCTAAAGTAATATATAATGTTGCGCCTGTAACATTTTCCTTAGCATCATTAAAGGCATTAATCTCGGCATGAGGACCGCCATAATATTGATGATAGCCTTTCGCTATAATAACTCCTTCTTTAACAATTAATGCTCCTACTAAAGGATTAGGGTTTACCTTTCCAATTCCTTTTTTTGCTAATTGTAAAGCTTTGCGCATAAATAATAAATCATTCATATTTTTTTCTCCTAAAAAAAACACGCCTAGCTAGAGTCCAGGCGCGTAAAAATTGTTTGAACAACAAATTCTTTCATCCAGACTGTAACTGTCGGCTCTGGAATTTAACCAGATCAGCTTATTAGCTCGCGGGCTTTACCGCCGGTGGGGAATTACGCCCCGCCCTGAATTCGATTGACTACTAATATTATACCCGATTTCAAAAAAAATGTCAAATATTCTTGAAATGATTTTGACTTTTTCAGAATTTATTGTTAAAATAATAACACATAAAAATGGAGGTAATAATTATTAAAAACGAGCGTTTATTTAAAATGTCATTTGCTAGTGTTTATATTTTATATATTCAAAAAGCTGAGAAAAAAGGAAGAACAAAATCTGAAGTAGATATGATTATTTGTTGGCTGACGGGCTATAATCAGGAAAGCTTATTGTTGCAGATTGAAAATAATGTTGATTTAAAAACTTTTTATACTGACGCGCCAACGATTAATATTTATGCTGGAAAAATCAAAGGCAAAATCTGCGGCATTTCTGTGGAAGATATTGAAGATCCTTTAATGAAAAACATTCGTTTATTAGATAAACTAATTGATGAATTAACTAAAGGCAAAGAAATGACAAAAATCTTAAGAGAATAATTTAATAAAAAATTTGCAATATCAGTTCAAACATTGCAAATTTTTTATTTATTTTTTTATATTTCTTGAAGAATTAATAATATTAATTATTACTTCAATAAGTTTAGCAATTCTTTCTTTTGATAAAAACTTAGCGATCCAACGATTTTTCTTAGCTAATTCAACAGCTTTAGTTAATTTTTCTTCTGAAGAATGCTTTTTATATAATCTTTCAACTTCCAGCACAACCCAGTTTAGATGCTTTTTAAAATTATTGTATCTTATTAAAAAAATTATAATGATTACCAGAAACACGGAAAATCCGATTAGAGTCCAGTGTAACCAATCCAACATGTGATTTCCCTCCCTCACTATTAGTTAATGAAATTTCTAAATTTAAGTAAGGGCAAAACAAGCTTATCGATTAAAAGTCCTTCTTATGATCAAGATTATTAAAAAATTTTCCTTTTTGTTTTAATAATTCTTCCAATGGGCCATGTTCAACAATCTGACCACCTTCCATGTAAAGTATTTCATCATATTGGCTTAATAAATCTTGATCCAATGAATGAGTTATAGTTATTAATGTTAATTCGTTTCTTTCTAATAAGCGATGTTCTATATCTTTAGCTGTTTGTTTATCTATAGCTGAGGTTCCCTCATCAACTATCATTAGTGGCTTATTTTTGATTAAAGCCCTCGCAACCGCAATCCTTTGACGCTGACCACCAGAAAGGTTTGACCCATTTTCGCCCACCTCTGTCTTTAAGTTTTTTTCGCTATTCAAAAAAAGATCTACGCCGCTATTTTTAATCGCTAAATCAATTACTTCATTTTCAAAATCTTCATGCAGCAAGATATTTTGTTCAATGCTTTCGTCAAACATAAAAACATTTTGATGAATCATGACAGCTAATTTTTCCAGACTCTCAGCAGATAATTCTTTAAGTTCAACACTGTCATAAAGTATTTCTCCCTCATAATCATCTAAATAACCTATTAGTGCTTTAGTTAATGTTGTTTTTCCGCATCCTGATTTTCCAGCAATTAGATATTTATTATTTTTTTTGAAAGTGAAATTTATATTTTCAAGCGCTGATTCCTCTTGATTCAAATACTTAAATGTTAAATTTTTAAGTGTAATGTCTGTATTAAATTCCGCAAGTTTTGTTCCGCTTCTTTTAATTTCTTGATTAGCTAGTTTTTCTATTCGTTCAATTACCGGCTTACTTCCCGCTATCATCGGTAAACATGCGCCAATAACTTGAAAAGGCGAAGTAATTTGACCACTTATCTGAACAAAAGCTAATAATGTCCCTCCTGTAATGTTTCCTTGAATAATCAAAAAGGCTGACACAAAAATTACAACGACTTGTGATAAAATACCAAGCAATGTTGAAATGGAATCGATAAAAGACGAAAGATAACCTAAAGATAGTTCCGAATTTACAGAATCTTTATTTTGTTCTTTGAATGTTTTTTTTGCATGTTTATCCATCTGGTAAGATTTAATAACTTCAAAACCGGAAAATATTTCTTTCATCTTAACAGTAAATAATGATGCTTTCTTAGAAACTGCATCTTGCTTTTTCTGAACATTCTTTCCAAACAGTGCAGGAATAATAATAAGCAGTATTAAAGTTAAAACTAAAGCACCACCAACGATAGGACTTAATAAAAACATCAAAGTAAGCGCAAATAATCCCTGTACCATAACATACATAATACTAAGCAGTGGCACAAAGTAATTTTCAATCAATAAGTCAATATCATTTGTTAATGCGGAAATATAGTCTGCCGAATTAATTGAATTAAACTGAGTCATGCTCTTTCTCATAATACCATTAAAGACATCTTCACGAATATTAATCGCAATTCTTCCAACTAACTTGATATTAACGGTCTGTGATAAATAATAAAAAATAGTAAATACGGGGAAAAAGATAGCAGAAATTATGATTACACCTCTGAAGCCTGCCATATCCATATTTAGTGCTACATCCAAAGCATCTCTTAAAATGATTGCAATATAAACTGACATTCCCGCTACTATAATATTTATAAGTACTACAAGACCTAAAAGCCATTTCTGACTTAAGATGTATTTTTTCATAATTTACTCCGATACTATGATTTACTTTTCTTAACCGGCAACCAGATCTCAAAAGCAGCATTTTCCAAAGTTTCCGTTGGAAAAATAAAATGAATATCCGGACCGTCGGCAATTTCATAGCCGGATGATGGCAACCATTCAGTCATAATTCGTTTTTCCAGTTTCGCCGCTTCATCATTTTGAAAAAAGCCAACACCTGAAAAGATAGCCCATGTAAGTGATGGAATAATATACTCTTCAAAATTCCCTACTGGCTGCGTACTTGGCATACCAATAATATACTTTCCTTCATAAATCCAGTCTTCAAATGAGCCTTCTTGTTTCTCATTATAGCAGATACCTATACCAAATGCTCCTTCTGGTTTGCTGTCACAAATTTTGTTTAAGTCGCCTAAAAGTGAAGCCTCCATTAATACTCTTTCCCATAATGATTCACCCATTTCATAAGATTTTTCAAAGTCACCGGCAAATGGCGCTGAAACTCCTAAAATACGAATGTCATCTTTTTTCTCAATTCTATACTTCATCTCATCTACTCCTTTGGCAATTAATTTGAAACTGATGAGGGGATAAGATTTTAGCGTTACTCCCAATTCTTTTATTCGTGAAGGCGCAATGCCGTGTACACTTTGAAAAGCCCGGTTAAAGGCTGTTGGTGACGAATAACCATATTTAAGCGCAACATTGATAACTTTTTTTCCAGTTTGTAGGTCTAGTGCCGCAAGCGACATCTTTCTGCGTCTTATATATTCAGAAAGCGGCACATCAGCTATATAAGCGAACATTCTTTGAAAATGATACGATGAGCAACAAGCAATTCTGGCAACTTTCTTATAATCAATTTCTTCTGTCATATTTTCTTCTAAATAAACAATCGCCTTATTTAGATTATCAATCCAATTCATTTTGTCAACTCCAATATTATTATAGTTTTATTAAAACTATTTATCCTCTCTTTCCATGCACAAAAAAGCGAGTTAAATCAATTTTTTTACCATAATAAACTCTTCTTCTTTTTCTAAGATTATTTGATAACCAAGTTTCTGATAAAAGTTAACAGCGCGATTTGTTTTTTGAACCGCTAAAGATGTTTGCTTATAGCCTTTTGTCTTTAAAAGTCTAAAAAGTTCATTCATTAATTTTGTGCCTATCCCAAAACCTTGAGCTTTTGGACTGACGGAAATCGCTAATTCCGGCGTCTGATTATCAATATGTCCGTAACCGGAAATAACCCTTGTCCAAGCCATGCCGAGAATTTTCCCGTCAACTTCTGCAATAACACCGTTATCATCTTTTTTACCATAATCTTCGATATATAGATAAACTTCTGGACTATATATTATTTCTTTAGGTAATTTATGTTCTATTTGATGAATAGAATAAAATAAAAATTCTTCCAGATGCGAATAATCTTTATTCTTTATTTCGCGAATTATTATTTTCTTATCATTGAACAATTAGGTTTCTTCCCTTCAGCTTGCATAATTTTAGTCCCCCAATGAAACATCGCATCTAAGATAGGCTGTAAACTTTTTCCTTTTTCCGTTAGAGAATATTCAACCTTTGGCGGCACAACCGCATAAACTTTACGTAGTAATAATTCACTACTTTCTAACTCCCTTAATTGTTGCGTAAGCATTTTTGAAGTCGCTGTCGGAATCATTTTACGCATTTCTGAAAAGCGGATGGTCTTATCTTTAAGATGCCACAAAATAAGGGCCTTATATTTTCCACCAATTAAATTAAGCGTAGTGGATACAGGACAACAATTTATTTCTTTTTCCATAAAAATTCCTCCAATAGTATCTTTTTAGTAACTATATTACAAAATAGTGCGTTATTGACATAAAGATTATATTATAATATCATAAGATATAACAAACGTCAAGAAATAAAATGGAGGCAAAGAAATGAAGATTTCCTTTATAGGTCATGGTAATATGGCAAAAGCTATGATCACAGGTATTTTAAAAAGTAAGTTAATTTCAGAAAACGATATTTATATATCTAATAGTGACGTAGAAAATCAAAGCGCTGTTGACTTTGCGAATTATGTTTTTTTAACTGTTAAGCCGAATATCTATAAGCATGTTACCACAAAACTTGTACGTACAGAAAATAAAGTTTTTATAACTGTTGCGCCAGGCATAAAAACTACTTTTATGGATGCTAAAGTTGTTAGAACAATGCCAAACACTCCTGCTTTAGTAGGCGAAGGCGTGACTTCTGTTTGTAAAGGAAAAGACGTAACAGACGCCGAGTTCGCTTTTGTAAAAAAACTGTTAGAAACTTTTTCTACAGTCTATGAAGTCGAAGAATCTCTTATGGATTATACAATTGCGCTTTCCGGAAGTAGTCCAGCTTATCTATATTTATTTGTCGAAGCAATAGCCAAACACGGCGCAAAAACCGGAATTAATTATGAAATCGCCAAAAAAATGGCAGCGCAAACCTTGCTTGGCTCAGCCAAAATGCTTTTAGAAAGTGAAGAATCTCCCGAAAAGCTTTGTGCGGATGTTTGCACTAAAGGAGGTACGACTATAAAAGCCGTTGAAAAGTTTCGTAATTTAAATTTTGAAAATATTATTTCACAGGCAATGGAAGCCTGCACTACCAGAGCTTTAGAAATGGCCGATGAATACAAAGATTAAAGGAGCAATTATGAATTCTACCTATAAAATACAAGGTATGACCTGTGCGGCTTGTGCAAGCAGAATCGAAAAAACTATATTAAAAATTGATGGTGTTAGTAAAGCCTCTGTTAATTTTGCGACCGAAAAGTTATTTATTTCATTTGATGAATCAAAAACAACAACCGCTATTTTCAAACAAACTCTTAAAAAGTTAGGCTTTAATTTAATCGATAATGCCAGAACTATTTCCTATAAAATACAAGGAATGACTTGTGTTGCCTGTGCAAACAGAATCGAGAAAAATCTTAAAAAGGCAAACGGTATATTAAGCCTTTCACTAAATTTTACAACCGAAAATGTTAGAATCGAATTTGATTCAGAAAAAACAAAGCCTTCGATTATAAAAAAAATAATAATTGACAGTGGTTATGATGTTCTGGAAACAGACAACAAACAAAAAGTTGATGAAGATAAATTAAGAAAAGAAAAAGAAATTCGAACACTCTGGATTAAATTCATTGTTTCAGCTATTTTCTGTATTCCTTTAGTTTACATCGCAATGGCCCCAATGATTACTTGGTGGAACTTTCCAACTCTTCATATATTTGATCATGAGTATAACGCACTTAATTTTGCGATTATTCAAGCACTGCTTACTATTCCAATTATAATCATGGGCTACAAATTTTTTACAGTCGGTTATAAATCAATCTGGAAACGCAGCCCAAATATGGATAGTTTAATTGCGGTCGGCACAACTGCAGCTTTATTATATAGTTTTTATTCTATGTACAGGATAATCCAAGGTGATTATCATGCCGCAATGCATCTTTATTTTGAGACTGCGGCTGTCGTAAAAACCCTTATTCTGCTCGGAAAAACTTTAGAGGCTGTTTCTAAAGGCAAATCCAGCGAAGCAATAAAAAAACTTCTGGAACTCGCGCCAAAAACAGCATTACTAGAAAAAAACAATCAAGAAATTATAATTTCTATTGATGAAGTTGAAGTTGATGATATTATTATTGTAAAGCCAGGCGAAAAAATTCCGGTTGACGGAATTATTATTGAAGGTTTTACTGCCATTGATGAATCAATGTTAACCGGTGAAAGCCTTCCTGTAGACAAAAAAGTTGGCGATAAACTATATGCGGCCAGCCTTAATAAAAACGGTTTAATCAAATTTAAAGCCACAAGAATTGGCTCCGATACGGCATTATCGCAAATCATTAAACTTGTTGAAGATGCGCAAAGCAAAAAAGCACCGATTTCCAAATTAGCGGATATCGTTTCTGGATGGTTTGTGCCAGTTGCGTTTCTAATTGCGCTTCTTTCTTCACTTGCTTGGTTAATTAGCGGTCAAGAACTAACATTTGCGCTAACTATTTTTGTAGCTGTATTGACTATTGCCTGCCCTTGCGCTTTAGGTCTGGCGACACCTACTGCGATTTTGGTCGGGACCGGCGTTGGCGCCAAAAATGGCATTCTAATAAAAGGTGGCGAAGCATTAGAAATAACTCATAAAGTTAAAACTGTAATCTTTGACAAAACCGGAACAATAACTGAAGGAAAGCCTAAAGTTACAGACTTAATAGTAACTACCACTTTTGAAGAAAATTATATTTTGCAATTAGCTGCTTCTGTGGAAAAAGGCTCAGAGCATCCGCTAGGCGAAGCAATCGTCAAGAAAGCCGAAACAAAAAACTTAGATTTCTTAAAAATCAATAATTTTGAAGCAATAATCGGGTTTGGGGTTTCTGCAGTTATAGACGATAAGCAAATACTACTTGGCAACAAAAAATTAATGAATAATCACAACATTGAAATAAAATCCTTTCAAGAACAATCCAATTCTCTAGCAACAGACGGGAAAACACCTGTATACATTGCGATAGATAATACTTTAGCCGGCATTATTGCGATTGCGGATGTAATAAAGCCTACAAGCTTAAATGCTATAAAAACATTATCCTCTATGGGTATTGAAGTTATAATGATTACTGGCGATAACAAGTATACCGCTGAAGCTATTGCCAGACAAGTTGGAATTAAAAAGGTATTATCTGAAGTGTTGCCGCAAGATAAGGCTAATGAAGTTAAAAAGCTTCAAAAAAATGGCCAAAAAGTGGCAATGGTTGGTGATGGCATTAATGATGCGCCGGCACTAATGCAAGCTGATATCGGCATAGCCATTGGTTCAGGAACAGATGTCGCAATCGAATCGGCTGATATTATATTAATGAATAGCGATTTGATGGATGTACCGGCTTCTATTCTTTTAAGTAAAAAAACAATTAGAAACATTAAACAAAATTTGTTTTGGGCTTTTGGTTATAATACTGCAGGTATTCCACTTGCGGCAGGCTTCTTATATTTATTTGGTGGCCCTTTATTAAATCCAATGTTTGCGGCAGCCGCAATGACTCTTAGTTCCTTATCAGTTTTAGTGAATGCATTAAGGCTCAGATTTTTCAAAAAATAAAAATATTTACATCAAAAAACACAAGAAAATTCCTTGTGTTTTTTTGTATAATCTATTATTTTATTATGGCCAATTCTGCCACCAACCTGCCGGTAAAGTGAAGTTTAAAGCCCATGCTGTAACAACAATAAAACCATTATGATAATCTCGCTGCAAGTTTACGTTTTGTATATTTTCAAGTGTAACGGTGTAGTGATCTGGAATGAACCACTGTCTTACTCGTATTGATCCACCATTGTTATTACTTGAAATTGTTGAATTTGTAATATTCGGCACAAAATCTGGACTTTGAGAAAGGCTAATTGTTCTCTGTCTAATTTGCACTGAATGTAATGCCGTTGGCGTCGGTCCCGTAAAAATCCAAGCTGCATTAAATGCGTCTCCTGCCTGTTGCGAACTAAAACGTAAAGTTAAAGCTGCCGGTACATTTGGATTAACATAAAGTAATATTAAGTCTGTTCCATTGACTCCTCCTACCGAACGATTTCGTATTACAATTCGCCAATTTGGACTGTTTTCGAAATAAGTTGCTAATCCTTCACTAAATTGTATCCCAAAGTTAGGTACAGGTGTCCAAAATGATATTTCAAATTGATTCATAGTTGAATATTGATATGAATGCGTAGCACCCGATGTTACGTCATATGAAACATTTCCGGCTGTATTTGTTCTACTTATTATTGATAAAGGTTCGCCTGAATTGTGCCGAAAGAATAAATGCCCGCTATCTTCCCAAATATCAACATCAATATATCTCGCAGTCCAAGACGCTACTAAATTAACATTGTTTGGTATATCCCAAGTTCCCGTTAGAGGGATAAGGTCTGAACCATCATACCAACCGTTAAAAATATATGCTGGCATTCTGGCAGATAAATCATGAAGAGTATAAGTTTGACCAAATGTTACTGTCAAATTAAATACCGTTATATTCGAAAAAATTGGATCAAAAGTAATAATAAATGTACTAGCTGACCAAGATGCCACTAATGTAACATTGTTTGGTATATTCCAATTTCCTGTTAATGGCACATGGTTTGAAGCATCATACCAGCCGTTAAATGTATGACCCGTAAGTACTGGTGTCGGCAATGTATAGCTTTGACCAAATATTACATCTTGGGTATTAGGTAATAATGCATTTCCACCATTAACATCAAATGTTACAACATAAGTATTAGCTGTCCATGATGCCGTCATTTCTAAATCCCTTAATTCACCCCATGTACCGGTTTGAAGCCAGGATTCACCATCCTGATCCCACCATCTGCCAAATGTATGACCTGTTCTTGTCGGTGTTGGAAAACTAAACGGTTGACCAAATGTTACTGTCATTGTATTATCTGCTAAAGCATCTCCGCCATTAACATTAAATGTAATAGTAAAAGTCATTTCTGTCCAGGTTGCTGTTAAAGTAATATCACTTGCGATGCTCCATGTTCCTGAAACAAATGGATTTCCATTATTTAGCCAACCAGTAAAGTCAAATCCTTCTCTTGTCGGTGTCGGTAACTCATAGGTCTCGTCAAATGTTACAGTCATTGGTGATAATGTATCTCCTCCCGCAACATCAAACGTAATTGTATATTCGTTGGCGTTCCAAGCAGCGGTAACCGATAAGTCGCCAACAAAACTCCAAATTCCTGATTGTGCAACTGGTGTTGATCCGCTCCACCAACCACCAAATGTGAATCCTGTTCTAATCGGTGTCGGTAATTCATAGGTCTCGTCAAATGTTACGGTCATAGGGCTTAAGTAATTACCACCATTTGAATCAAATGTAACTGTAAACTCCTGAGCTGTAAAACTTGCAACTAGTGTTATATTTCCGGAAATATTCCAATCTCCTGTCAAAGGAACACGATTTGCCCCATGATACCAAGCATTAAATGTATAACCAGCCACTGCCCCTGCAAGGTTCGGAAGATTATAAGGTTGACCAAAAGTAACATCTATTGGATTTATATTGAACCACGAGAAAGTTGTATCAAAATTAACAACATAATCATTTGCGTTCCATTCTGCAAAAACCTCAAAATCATGATCTATATTCCAGATTCCATCTTCAAGCATAAAATGACCAAACGGATAATCAAACCATCCAACAAATGTATGCCCCACTCTTGTAGGCACCGGTAAAGTGAAAGATTGACCAAATGTTACTGTCAACGGACTAATCGCATTTCCACCTCTTGAATCAAATGTAACTGTATAAGTATTAGCCGTCCATGTCGCTACTATCGTAATACTATTAGTATAACTCCACGTTCCTGATACGAATGGAATACTGTTATGCAGCCATTCGTCGAAAGTAAATCCTGTTCTTTTTGGTGTCGGTAATGTAAAAGTTTCACCGAATGTTACTGTCAAATCAGTTATTGCATTACCTCCCGCAACATCAAACGTAATTGTATATTCGTTAGCTGTCCATGTCGCTACTAGTGTAATATCATTTGCGATATTCCATGTTCCTGATGCAAACGGAACATTATTATGCAACCATTCATCAAATGTGTGTCCTGTTTTAGTTGGTGTCGGTAATGTAAAAGTTTCACCGAATGTTACTGTCAAATCAGTTATTGCATTACCTCCCGCAACATCAAATGTTATTGTATATTCGTTAGCTGTCCATGTTGCGACTAATGTAATATCATTTGCAATATTCCATGTTCCTGAAACAAATGGGTTTCCATTATGTAACCAGCCATCAAATGTGTGTCCTGTTTTAGTTGGCGTTGGTAACGTAAATGGCTCATCAAAAGTTACTGTTAAATCAGTCAGCGCATCTCCACCAGCAACATCAAACGTTATTGTATAATCATTTGGCGTAAATCTTCCATAGAATGTTCTGTTTCCGATCGAACCATTAGAAATAGCTACTCCTGTTACTTGTGTTGTGTGCGCTAAATCCGTA
>Ga0123355_10011737_pt1 | contig 13530 bp, 14 predicted proteins | sample TergutEmb28metaG_3_FD_89872 | JGI IMG/M metagenome (GOLD analysis project Ga0123355, IMG submission 89872) | Embiratermes neotenicus P1 segment gut microbial communities from Petit-Saut dam, French Guiana - Emb289 P1 | ecosystem: Host-associated > Arthropoda: Insects > Digestive system > Gut ...
AAAAACTTTAAAAAGTTTTAGAAGCCAAATTGCGGATATGTCGCCGTTGGCGCAAAGAAATTTGGCTTGAAATTCGCTTCGCTCATTACCAAACAAGCGGCGCAAACGCGCTTTCGCGCTATTAAAAGCGCGCCGCTTATAAGAGGACTGCGAACATAGTCCTTTCAGTTAAGTGCCTACGGCGGCAAAAGCCGCAGGCTCGAATGGACGCAGTGCTATATCTCACTATTCTTTCCCGACTCACTTACGCTCACTGGATAATTCGACTACAGCTTACAAAATACGCAAGCTAAGTCTCATTTTCCGCGAATGCGGCTAGCTACGATTTTCTATCGCCGCTCGCGGCACAAATCGCGTTTTTGGCGTTTGTGATCGCCAGGCGATCGGGATTGAGGCTGAACCATCGAAATCTTGATTTCGTTAATGGTTCGTCCTCGAGGGTTGGGAGTGACATCCGAATCTTCGATTCGGCTAATGTCACCCCTGTGAAAACTGCCCGTAAGAGCAAGGCGTTTGTTGCCGTAGCTCGAACGGCTGCAGTTGACCGCCCCAAGAACACGAGTCGTACTTTGACGAAGTTTGATTGGTTGAAACCTACCGTAAGGGCAGAGCCCTTATCGCCCGTCCGGTAACGGCAGCCCGCGCAAAGCGCGTGGCATTTCCTTATGCCGTTTCCTCGGCGCTTTTCGCCGAATCAGTGACATAAGCCCCCAGAGACGGTCTCTGAATAAAAGGCTACGAAGCCTTTCTTTGATGAAAAAAGAGGTGAAAAAATATGACAAACATACTAATCAAAAACGGACGAGTTATCGATCCGGCAAACGGAATTGACGACGTTTTGGACATCTTAATTGAAAGTTCGACTATTAATAAAGTCGGTAAAAATCTGTTAGCCGTTGAGGCGCAGGTGATTGATGCAAGCGGGCTTGTCGTTATGCCCGGGCTTGTGGATATGCATGTTCATTTGCGTGATCCGGGGCAGGAATATAAGGAAGATATCGTGACGGGCACGCGTGCGGCGGCTTGTGGTGGTGTTACAAGCGTTGTTTGTATGCCGAACACGTTGCCGGTTGTTGATAACAAGCCGGTTGTGGAATATATTATCAATAAAGCCGCGCGGGAAGGGTATTGCAACGTGTTTCCGGTCGGAACTATAACAAAAGGACTTTTAGGAGACGAACTTGCGCCGATTGCGGGGATGAAAGCCGCGGGCGCGGTTGCGATTTCGGACGATGGAATGCCGGTTAAGAACAGCAATGTTCTGCGCCGCGCGATGGAGTATGCGAAAAACTTCGATATGCTTGTGATCTGTCATTCGGAGGATTTAGAGCTTGTAAACGGCGGTGTAATGAATGAGGGCGAAACGTCTACCCGTCTTGGATTGCGAGGCAATCCGACGGTTGCTGAGAGTATCGCGGTTGCGCGGGATTGTGCGCTTGCGGAGTATAGCGGTGCGAGAGTGCATATTACGCATATAAGTTGCGCCGAGTCGGTTGAGGCGATTCGCGCGGCGAAAGCGCGGGGCGCGAATGTGACCGCCGATACTGCGCCGCACTATTTTTCGCTTACGGACGAGGCGGTTTTGGGGTGGAACACTAATGCGAAGATGAATCCGCCGTTGCGGGCTGCTACTGACGTTGCGGCAATAATTGAGGGGCTTTGCGACGGCACGATTGACGCGATTGCGACCGACCATGCGCCGCACCATATTGATGAGAAAAATGTTGAGTTCGATTTGGCGATGAATGGGATTGTCGGACTTGAAACGTCGCTGTCGCTTTCGATTACTCACCTTGTGCGGACGGGGAAACTGACGTTGGCGCAGTTGATTGAGAAAATGTCGGCGAATCCGGCGAGGATTGTCGGAATTGAGCGTGGGACGCTTGCCATTGGAGCGGCGGCGGACATTGTGATTGTTGATATTGAGGCGAAACGGACAGTGGATGTTGATAAATTTGTGAGCAAGAGCAAAAACTCGCCGTTTGATGGAGCGGAGTTGTTTGGGGTAGTAAAAAATACCGTCGTCGCCGGAAAAATTGTGGTTTAGAGAGTGGAGAAGGCGGAAGTTGTCGCCGAAACAAGATATATAAAAAGCGGGAAAAATTGTTGTCTAAGGAGAGATGGAAAATGTCGATGGACCGACTGATCGAGAAAATCAAACAGACGGGTAATCCTACAGTTGTGGGGCTTGACCCGCATATTTCGTATGTGCCTGAAGATATTTTGGCGAAGTTTGCCGAGGGCGACGAAACGAACGCCATTTTGGAGTTCAACAAAGGCTTGATTGACGCGCTTTGTGATATTGTTCCGGCGGTGAAGCCGCAGGCGGCGTATTATGAAATGCACGGTTGGCGCGGGGTTCGCGTGTTGGCGGAAACAATCGATTACGCGAAGTCAAAGGGTATGTATGTTATTGCCGACGGAAAGCGGAACGACATCGGCTCGACGGCGGAAGCGTACGCGGAAGCATATTTGAAAACGTCTGTTTTAGACGGTCATTTTCACGCCGATTCGCTTACCGTCAATCCATACTTGGGAACTGACGGAATTGCTCCGTTTGTGGCGAAATGCGAGGACGGCGCGAGCATATTCGTGCTTGTTAAGACGTCGAATCCGTCGAGCGGCGAGTTGCAGGATTTAAAAGCAATTAACAATGAACAATTAACAATGAACAATTATTGTACAAATTCACAGAGCGAATTTGAATCAAAACTTAGACCTGTTTACGAAATTGTGGCTGAACTTGTAAACACTTGGGGCGAGACGACGATTGGCGAGAGTGGCTATAGCAATGTCGGCGCGGTTGTTGGCGCGACGTATCCCGAGCAGGCGGAGCGGTTGCGTGAGTTAATGCCGCGAACGTATTTTCTTGTGCCCGGTTACGGCGCGCAGGGCGGAACGGCGAAAGATGTTGCGAAGAGCTTTAACTCGGACGGTTTGGGCGCGATCGTGAACGCGTCGCGTTCAATTATGTGCGCATATAAGAAGGACGGCGGCGATTTTCAAACCGCCGCGCGCGCGGAGGCGATTAGGATGAGGGAGGATATTGTAAAAGCAATTAACAATTAACAGTTAAGGAGAGAATTTTGCAAAGCAAAATTCCAATTTGATTATGATTTGTAAATTAATACAGAAGCAGGAGATTGCGCCGAATATATTTGATTTTGTTGTGGAATGTCCCGTTGCGCCTTCGGCGCAACCGGGTCAGTTTTTGCATGTGAAGTGCGGCGGAACTGCTTATTTGCGTCGACCTATCAGCATTTGCGATGCGTGGGACGACAAACTAAGATTTATTTTTGAAGTGCGCGGCGAGGGGACGAAACTGCTTTCGCAATTTAGAATTGGCGAGACGATTGATATACTCGGTCCGCTTGGACGCGGGTTTGACTTGGATTTGTCGAAAGACGACGGTGATATTATTCTTGTCGGTGGGGGGATTGGTACGTTTCCGCTGTTATTGCTTGCGAGGGAACTGGAATTGAGAGTGAAAAAGCCGATTGCGATTTTGGGGTATCGGACGAAAGAGTTAGTGACGCTTACCGCCGAATTTGAGGCGGTTTGCAAGGAAGTCAAGATTACAACCGATGATGGAAGCTTTGGCACGCACGGATTCGTGACCGAAGTTCTCGCCGATATGGCGAAAAGCGGGAAAGTCGGCGCGGTTTACACCTGCGGTCCTTTTGGGATGATGAAAGCGGTTGCTGGGATTGCAAATAAGCATAATATTCCCGCGCAGGTATCGATGGAAGAGCGAATGGCGTGCGGAATCGGCGCGTGCGTGACGTGTACGTGCAGCGTCGCGGGTTATAACGCGCGAGTTTGCAAGGATGGGCCTATCTTCAATGCAAAGGACGTGGATTTTGATGCCTAATTTAAAAGTTAATATTGCTGGAGTTGAGTGGAAAAACCCTGTCACAACAGCGAGCGGAACGTTCGGGTTCGGCAAGGAGTATGCCGAATATTTTGATATATCACGGCTTGGCGCGGTTACAGTTAAGTCAGTTTCGATTGAGAAAAAGCTTGGAAATCCTACGCCGCGGGTTGCGGAGACGGCGGCGGGAATGCTGAATGCTGTAGGACTTCAAAACCCGGGGGCGGAGTTTTTCTTGAAGTATGAACTGCCGAATTTGCGGAAGCTTGACACCAAGATTGTTGTAAATATAGCGGGAAATACGATTGACGAGTATGTTGCCGTCACTGAGATGATCGGCGATTCGGTTGATATGTTGGAGCTTAACATTTCGTGCCCTAACGTTAAGGTGGGCGGAATGGCGTTCGGCGTAGACGAGAAATCGGCGTTCGAGGCGACGAGCGCGGTAAGGAAAGTTGCGAAAGTTCCGTTGATTGTAAAACTTTCGCCGAATGTTACCGATATTTCGGCGATTGCAGTTGCCGTTGAGAGCGGCGGCGCGGACGCGGTATCGCTCATCAACACGCTACTCGGAATGAAGATTGATATCAACAAGAGGAAGCCGATTCTTGCCAACAATGTCGGCGGTTTGTCGGGTCCGGCGGTTATGCCGATTGCGGTTCGAATGGTTTATCAGGTTGCGCAAAAAGTGAAGATTCCGATTATCGGAATGGGCGGAATTTCGAGCGGCTCGGACGCGATTGAGTTTCTGCTTGCGGGCGCAAGCGCGGTGGCAGTCGGAACGGCAGGGTTTGTCGATCCCTACGCGCATATTCGGGTGATAAACGAGATTGAGGAGTATATGATTAAAAATAATATTGCCGATGTGAATGATATCGTCGGGAAGCTAGAATTGAATTAGGGGGACGAGAATAATGCTTACAAACGAACAGGTTTTGGAACTTTTAAAGGAGGCGGGAGTGCTTCTTGACGGACATTTTTTGCTGACTTCGGGGCGGCATTCGGACAAGTATATGCAGTGTGCGAAAATATTTGTTGACACCAAGTTGAGCGAGAAATTGTGCGCCGAGCTTGCGGAGCTTTATCGCGGCGATAACGTGGAAATAGTTGTCGGGCCTGCGGTTGGCGCGATTTTGATGTCGTATGAAGTGAGCCGGCAACTCGGACTTCCGAATATTTTCACCGAACGAGACGGGACGGGCGAAATGTGCCTGCGCCGTGGGTTTGAGATTAAACCGGGGCAGCGTGTGCTGATTGTTGAAGACGTTGTTACCACAGGCGGAAGCGTGAAAGAGGTTGTGAAAATCGTTCAAGATATGGGCGGCGTTGTGGTTGGAATCGGTTCGATTGTTGACCGAACGGGCGGGAAAATTGACTTCGGCGTGCCGTATAAGAGCGTTTTGTCGATGGAAGTTTTGTCATACGAGCCGGATGATTGCCCGATTTGCAAAATCGGCGCGCCGCTTGTAAAACCGGGAAGTCGGAAAATCGATTGACAATGGACAATGGACAATGGACAATTATGGATGGTTTTCAAAATGCGAAAACCTTCATTAGCAATAGCGAAAAAGATACAGAGCGAATCGCGGCGGAGTTTGCGGAAACGCTTAAAAGCGGCGATGTTGTTGCGCTTTTTGGCGATTTGGGAGCGGGTAAAACCGCGTTTGTGCGCGGTGTTGCCGACGCAATTGGTGCGGGAGCGGATAAGGTGTCAAGTCCGACGTTTACGCTGGTTAACGAGTATGACGGTGATATAAAGCTTTACCATTTCGATGTCTACCGGTTGGAGAATGCGCAACTATCGGAGTTTGACTGGATGGACGAATATCTCTTTGGCGATGGTGTTTGCCTAATCGAGTGGGCGGAATATATTTTGCCGATTTTGCCGAAGGATTATATTCGCGTAGAAATCGAGCGAGTAAGCGAGAGCGAGCGGAAGATTACGGTGAAAAAGGGAGGCGAATGAAGCTGAATATTCTATCGATAGACACCTCCTGTAATGCTTGCACTGCCGCGGTTGCGGCGGGTGATAAGTTGGTTGCGCAAGCAGTAGTCAACAACAAGAAAACGCATTCCGAAAAGCTAATGCCGATGATTGAGAATATGCTGAATGCGGCGGAATTTTCGCTTTCGGATATTGATTTAATTGCGGTTGCGAACGGACCGGGCTCGTTTACCGGCGTTAGGATTGGCGTCGCGACGGCGCAGGGATTGGCGCACTCGTTGGGAATTCCGTGCGTTGGGATTTCGACGCTTGAGGCTTTGGCGGGGAATATGTTTGGGTTTGACGGAATTATTTGTCCGATTTTGAATGCAAGGCGGGAGCAGGTGTATACTGCTCAGTTTCGGTGGGAAAATGGTGAGCTTGTCAGGGTTGAGCAGGATAGTAACGAGCCGCTTGCGGAATTATTGGAACGGTTGGAATTGGAGAATGACTCCATAATCTTCCTGGGTGATGGAATATTCGAATTTCGTGCGGAGATAGAGGGGAATCTTGGCGAGCAGGCGATATTCGCGCCGCCGCAGTTGAATATGAACCTTGCGGGTAGCGTTGCTTATCGAGCGCAAGAATATATAAGAAGAAACGGCGATATGTCGATTGATAATATCGTTTTGCCGAATTATTTGCGCCTATCGCAGGCGGAGCGGGAGTTGGAGGAGAAAAACAATAAATAAAATTTTAAGTTTTAGTGAGATTGAGTGCAATTTTGGCTTTTCCCTCTCTTGCGTATCTTGATACGCAAGAGAGGGAAAAGTCGAAAGTGTGCCAATCTCACTAAAACATCACAGGAGAGAGCCATGCTTAGAGTTGACAAACATAATTACTATTTAGATATTGCCGAAACCGTGCTTGAGCGCGGGACGTGTTTGCGGCGCAATTTTGGCGCGATTATTGTAAATAACGATGAAATTATTTCGACCGGTTACTCTGGTGCGCCGAGAGGGCGGGGAAATTGTATCGACATTGGGTTTTGTATGCGTGAGAAGCTGGAAATTCCGCGGGGCGAGCGGTATGAGATGTGTCGCAGTGTTCACGCTGAGGCGAACTGTATTATAAGTGCGCCGCGAAGTGGGATGTTGGGCGCGAATTTGTATCTTGTCGGGCGGGAGATGACGACGGGTGATTTGGTTGAGAATGCCAGCAGTTGCGCCATGTGTAAGCGGCTTGTTATCAACGCGGGGATTGAGAAAGTGATTGTTCGCAATACAAAAACCGATTTTACGATTGTTGATGTTGAGCAATGGGTTGCGAATGATGATAGTTTAGGGGATAAAGCGGGGTATTGAGGCATATAATTTATTTGCGACTGTGGTCGCGGACTGTCTTGCGCTGACAAGTACATATGTGCGGCGAACGTCACATAGTTTTTAGGGCTTTGCCCTAAAAACCCATTTTGCCGCTGAGGCGACGAACTTATGCTACCGCAAGGGTTGGTCCTTGACAAACAAAACCGGGCTTTGAAGCCCTAAAAGCCCCGCCGCTTTGGCGGTAAAAACCCCGCGCCCGTAGGCGCAAAAAAGGAGATTTATCATGAGCGATTATATCACCACATTCTCAAACATCAAATTTACGCCGGCGACGCCAAGGATTGAGGATATAAAAATTGAAGATATCGCGCATTCGCTTAGCCTTATGTGCCGCGGGAACGGACATGTGAGAACGTTTTTTTCGGTTGCGCAACATTCGATAAACTGCGCTATTGAGGCGAAGGCGCGCGGGTATAGCGAGCGGTTGCAGCTTGCTTGCCTGCTTCATGATGGGTCGGAGGCGTATTTGGGCGATATTACTCGGCCGTTTAAGAAAAGCTTGCCGGAATATTTGAAATTTGAGGAAATTTTGCAGGAAAAAATTTATCATAAATTTTTAGGCGGCGCCGCATTAACGCCGGAGGAAAACGCGATGATATATGAGATTGATAATGTAATGCTGTATTATGAGATGATAGAGCTTATGGATTATAAGGTTTACGACGAAGCGCCCGATTTGGTGAGCGAGCCGCGGTTTGGGTTTAGGGATTTTAATGAGGTTGAGCAGGAGTTTTTTTCGATTTTTCAAAAATTAACAAAGAATTAACATAAGCTAAAGTTTTCCGGTAGACAAATTGACGGAATTATGGTAGAATGAATGCTAAGTGCATTTGTTCTACTTTTTTATTATTTAAATTTTGGAGGATTTTTACATATGAAAAAATTACATATTTTTCGGGCGTTTTGCCTGTTTGTTGTTATGGCGATATTGCTTTCGAGTATGGCGTTTGCGTCGATTTTGGGATATGTTACGACCGAAGGAAGCACGACCGAAATCGGGAACGGCACGTACTTACATCACAACAGATTTTGGAGCTCGCAAAGCGGGGTTGGATATCAAAACGAATTTTTCGTTGTTTACACGCCGAATCCGTATATACGACCTGTTGTAACCAATCATTGGCAGGTTTTCGGCAGAACGGATATCTTTCAGAATGCGCAATTTTTGCGGGATACGGGAAAAGTTCCGATTGCGGGGATTAACGGCGACTTTTTCTCTATGCAAACGGGGATTTCGTTCGGAAACACAGTTGTAAACAACAGAATCGTTACTAAAGCGCAGGGGTTGGAACATGCAATCGGCTTCCGCGCAGACGGGACGGCATTTATCGACCAGCTTCAAATTTTCACGCGCGCGCTTTTCGAGCGCGAGGTGGTGCATTATGAGAACATCTACGACGAAGAGGGCGAGATAATTGACACGATAATAATAAGCACTGAGATGGTTCCAACCGAAGTGCCGATACATAACATAAACAAGCAAAGGCACGCGAACGCGCTTTATCTTTACGACCGAAATTTCGGTTATACGTCAAGAGCGACGGGGAATGGTAAAATTATTGTGTTCAATATTTTAGAGGGACAGATGAATTTGGCAAGCTCAATGAGAGCGGTGGTTGAGCTAATCGACAATGTTAGTGGTGATTTTGCGATTCCCGAGAATCGATTGGTTTTAAGCTTTGACAACAGTTCGTTTGCGGAATTGCATCAACTTATGGGATATTTTCAAGTTGGAGTTGAGGTTGAGTTTCAGTTTATGACCAATAACGACGCGCTTTGGGGCAATGTTGAATACGCTATGGGAACGCACGCGGGACGGATTATCGCAAACGGCGGGATTGTGACGCAACATCCGCCGATGGTTAACGAAATTGCGAATGCCGCGGCGCCGAGAACGGCGATTGGGATTACCGCCGAGGGGAATGTGATTTTCTACACAATTGATGGGCGGCAGCCGGGACACGGTTTCGGCGTGCGGCTTCAAACGTTGGCGCAACGGATGTTGGAGCTTGGCGCGGTTGACGCGATAAATTTGGACGGCGGCGGCTCGACAACCATGGCGGCAACATATCCGTGGCAGACGAATTTCTCGCTTGTAAATCGTCCGTCAGACGGTTCGGCGAGGCGTAACGGGAATTTTATATTTTTGCATAATACAAACACGCCGACAGGTGTGTTATACAGATTATATGTTCAGCCGAGCAGGGTTCATGTGCTTAGCGGAAGTTATTTCGGGGATTTTGCTGTCCACGGCGCGGATAGAGGATTTTTTCCGGCGTATGTGCCGGGCGGAGTTGACTTTTTCGCGTTAAGCGGCGATAGCATTGTTGCTTCGGGCGGAACCGTGCAAGCAGTCGGCACGGGAACGACTGCGGTTGAGGCGCGGGTTGGCAATGCAACCGGCAGGGCGACGGTTTATTCGGTCGCGAACCCCGGCCGAGTTGTGGTGAGGAATGCTGGGCGAGATGTGACTTCGCTGACATTGGATTTTGGCGACGAAATTGCGCTTACTGCGGCGGCATTTGTGGGGAATGACGAGATAGTTTCGCAGAATCATGCTTACGAATGGAGCGTTGATTCGAATATCGGAACGGTTACGCCGGACGGCGTTTTGACGATTACGACCGATCGAATGGAGCGTGGAACGCTAACCGTTCGGGCGGGTTCGACGGTGCGAACCGTTGATATTTTGGCGAATCAGGATGTTTTCGTTGATATATCTGAAAGTTGGGCGCGATATGATATTATCGAGGTTTTCAACGCCGGAATTATGGAAGGTTCGATGATTGATGGCGCGCGACATTTCCGTCCGCAAGATTTTATGACGCGCGCGGAGTTGACGACCGCGATTGCGCGAACGATGGATGATGCGGTGATTTTGGATGAGATTCTCGATTTTGCGGATTTGTTGGATATTCCGCTTTGGGCGCTTAACGCGGTGGAGAAATTGTTTGGGCTGGGAATTATTATGGGCGAGTTGAATGATGACGGAGAGCCTGTTTTCAACCCGCATGACAATATCACCCGCGCGCAAGTGTTTACCATTCTTGGACGAATGTTGGACGACGGAACAGTGCGTCCGGCAGTACAATTTACTGACAGCGAAGATATTCCCGAGTGGGCGAGGCAGCATATTTACGCGCTTGTCGCCATGGGAATTGTGAGCGGATACGACGATGGAACGATTTTGCCGCACAATAATATTACTCGCGCGGAGATTGCGCGGTTATTTACGGGGTTGATGGCGCGGGGGGTTGGCGATGTTTGATAAATCGTATATTTTGTTCGACTTGGACGGAACGCTGACCGATCCGAAAGAGGGATTGACGAAGTCGTTGCAATATTCTTTGCGGGAATTCGGAATAAATGTGGAGAATCGTGACGAACTGACTTCGTTTATCGGTCCGCCGCTTCGTGATTCGTATAGAGAACATTTTGGATTTAACGCCGAGGAAGTAGAAAGAGCAACCGAAAAATTTAGGGAATATTTCACTGAAACCGGGATATTTGAGTGTGCTTTGTATGGTGGCATAGACGTGCTTTTGAAAAATTTGCAAAATATGGGGAAGCGGCTTATAGTTGCAACGTCAAAGCCGCTGATTCATGCGGAAAGAACATTGGAACATTTTAAGATTGACAAATATTTTGACTTTGTTTCAGGATGCGAGCTTGACGGACGAAGGTCGAAGAAGAGCGAAGTTATACGATATGCGCTTGACAATACGAACATAACTGATATCGAAAATGCCGTGATGATTGGCGATCGCAAGTATGACATTATCGGCGCGAGAGAGTTTGGAATGGACTCGATTGGTGTGTTGTACGGATACGGTGATTTGCGCGAGCTGACCGCCGTCGGAGCGAAAACTATTGTTGAAAGTGTTGGCGCGTTGAGCGAGTTGCTTACGCGAAGTTAGCAAATACCATACGTTCAATCCCCGCATAGTCGGGGATTGTTTTTATGTTGATGAAATTTCCGTTGATTTGGAGCAGTTCCGAAACTGCGCTCGCTTGGTTATAGCCGACTTCGAACGCAATAATTCCGCCGCTTTTAAGGCGTACGCGGTTGATGATGTGTTTATAAATTTTCAGTCCGTTATCATCCGCGTAAAGTGCGGTGTATGGTTGGAATTGATGAACTTCGGTGTCTACCAACTTATCGCCCGGTGCGATATACGGCGGGTTGGAGATTATTAGGTCTAAATCTTCGGCTATCGGCGGGAATTCTTGCGTGATGTCGCTGTGTAGAAACGTTATTTTGTCCGAAACGCCTAAATCGCGTGCGTTTTTGCGCGCGACGTTGAGGGCGGGGAGGCTTATATCGGTTGCGAACACTTGTGCGGTTGGAATTGCTAACGCGAGCGAGGTTGCGATACAGCCGCTACCTGTGCCAATATCGAGAATTGTCGGATTGACGATGTCGAATGCGTCGATTGCCGCCGATACCAGCAATTCCGTTTCATCGCGGGGGATAAGCACGTTTTGGTCAACGTAAAACGTGTGACTGAAGAACTCTGCCGAGTTTGTGATATATTCTACGGGTTCGCCCGTCGCCGCGCGGGCAAGGTAGCTACGATATTTTGTTTCGACTTCGCTTGAAACATTCAAATCGCCGAGCAGAAGCTCGGTTTTACTAATCCCTGCTGCGTGCATAAGAAGAAAACCCGCATCTCGCGGGTTTTCGTTTTTTCCTATTTGAAGTAGTTCTTTGATTGTCATATTCACGTCCTTGGCAGGCTTGACTGCCTACCACTTGTCATCGTCCTTATTTTCCGGCATAACAGCGGTCAGTGCCGCAACGGCGACTTCGATTTGATCGTCTTCCGGTTCGCGGGTAGTGATACGTTGCAGTGATATTCCCGGCGCGCTTATCGCGCGGGTGACCGGATTAGAGTGTCGCCCGGCGAATTTGATAATTTCGTACGCAAGCCCTGCGACAACAGGCAAAAGCGCGAGCCGCAAGCCCAAACGGATATACCAATTGTCCCACGAAATAAATGAGAACACCAAAACCGACACAACCATAACGATTAGTAGAAAACTTGTGCCGCAACGCGGGTGAAACCGTGAATGTTTCTTCACGTTTTCGACGGTTAGTTCGTCGCCGCTTTCGTAGCAGGCGATTGCCTTATGCTCTGCGCCGTGGTAGGCGAACACGCGTTTGATGTCTTTCATTTGCGACACCAAAATCAGGTAAATTAAGAAAATCGAAATACGAATAATTCCTTCAATCAGCGTTAATATTACGCTGATTGCGACTTGGTTTTCGATAAATCCGCCTGCGAATTCGGCGATGAAATCTCTCGTGAATCCAACGATAATCGTCGGAAGCAGTATGAACATGCCGATTCCGATGATAAGCGAGAAAAACAGCGAGATGTACATAACGATTGATATAGCTTTTTCGTTGCCGAGTCGGCGTTCGAGCCATGCTTCGAAGCGAGATGGCTCTTTCGGGGTTTCGTTGCCGTCGTCGTCTTCTTCCAAATCAAAGAAAGACGCGGAAAACATCAGCGCCTTAACTCCCATAACCATAGAATCGAAAAAACCGACACAACCGCGAATAATCGGAAGTTTTACGATTTTACTCGTCCTCGATTTCGGGACATCTTTTTCGTCAACAATAATCTCGCCGTCCGGCTTTCGAACGGCGGTTGCAAGCAATTTCGGTCCGCGCATCATAACGCCTTCAATAACCGCCTGTCCGCCGATTGACGTGCGATGGATTTTATCTTTTTCTTTTGTCATGTTTGAATTTCCTTTTTAGGGACCAATTATTCCGTTATGCCAAAACGTTTACGGAATTTGTCAACGCGTCCGCCTGTGTCAACAAGTTTTTGCTTACCAGTGTAGAACGGGTGGCAACTAGAGCAAATCTCGATACTAACGTTGTCTTTTGTCGAACCTGTCTCAAATGTCGCGCCACATGCGCATTTTATAAGAATGTCCTCGTTGTATGCAGGATGTATTCCTTCTCTCATGAGTATTTCACCTCTTTCAAAATTTGAACGAATAACATTATATCATATATATTTTGAAAATGCAAGTGTTTTTTTGTTTTATAAATTTTTATTTTAAACCGTCAAGGGTATTATCGAATACCCTTAACAATCCCCGAAAAACTTTAAAAAGTTTTATCAAAACATTACGCGGCACAAACGCGATTTCGCGCTATTAAAAGCGCGCCGCTATTTGGGTTAGCGAACCGCATTCGCGCTAAATGAGACTTAGCTTGTGTATTTTGCAAGCTGTAGTCGAATTACGCGGCGGAGTCAAAATCTTGGCTGTGGCATCAAAATTTTAATTTTGCTAATGCCACGTCCTCGAGGATTGTCCAAGAAAACGAGCCG
>Ga0123355_10011738_pt1 | contig 13529 bp, 12 predicted proteins | sample TergutEmb28metaG_3_FD_89872 | JGI IMG/M metagenome (GOLD analysis project Ga0123355, IMG submission 89872) | Embiratermes neotenicus P1 segment gut microbial communities from Petit-Saut dam, French Guiana - Emb289 P1 | ecosystem: Host-associated > Arthropoda: Insects > Digestive system > Gut ...
ACGGGTTATTGAAGGAAAGATAAAAGGAGGTATAGAAGTGACAGGAAGACGAGGAAGAAAACATAGGAAGCTACTGGATGACCTTAAGGAAAGGAGAGGATACCCACATTTGAAGGAGGAAGCTCTAGATTGCACTATGTGGAGAGCTTGATTTGGAAGAGGCTTTGGACCTGTCGTAAGACAGGCTACTAAATGAATGAATGTTAAATGGTATACCTACTGTAAAGTCTGTATAATCTCAATTGAATAGACCAGAAAGACTGTACAGGTAAGGCTAATTAGAAGGAAGCTGTTAACTGAAATTTAGTGTTGTTTGATGCAGATGTGCAAGGCTTTTGGGATATGCCAGCATGTTGATTTGAAAAATAGTTACCGGTGTTTTATTAGAGGAGCTAGTCAGCTCCATCTCGAGGTTTCAGGTAGCCAAAAAGAGAGATGCACTGAAAAAGTGGCGCATTGTGTAAGGAAGGGTGATTGGCATAGTGAAATAGTAGGAGTAGAGGTATGCATACTAGATAGGGCTTTAATTAGTACTAAAGGAAGGTTGAGGGGAGTCAACAAGGGTTGGGTATACAGTACACAGGGGAAGTAAATGAGGTGTCAGTTGTAGGTGTTGGTAGAGTCATGGGAAGTTAAGCAAGGGTGGTCTCATATATATGTAGTCCGTGGAGCTGTCAGAAGTTATACAACATGATCAGGAGAGGAAAGATGCTAATACATGGACCATATCATCAGGAATAGAACTGAGACTGAGATTCATCCCAACAGCATGATCACAAAGGATGACCTTATCTTGTCTTTGTTTGTAAAATGTCTGCAGATGTTTGTAGCAGTAGAGAACTGGTGCTAAGATGCTGAGGTTGTAGTTTTATAGCTTGTTACTGTGGTTGCTATCAGGAGGATGTCAAGTGTGTGTTTTGGTAACCAACACTGCAACAAATGAATTTTATAATATCTGCAGACATTCTAAGGACAAATTTTAATGTATTTGATAATCCATCCATGTTTTTATATATGCTTTGTTGATATAAAGTTACTCCCTAAAGATGATCAAGATAGACTGAAACATGTCGGAGTCATGACAGATTTTGTGTAAAAATGTAATTTGAACATTAGTGAATTTGTTGGATATATTGTATGAATTGTTTATTAATGCATGGCCATGAATAACATTAAGACTATGTTTTTATATTTCTGGCTGGTTGTGACCCCATTGGAAAATCTCTGACATTAAGTTGTGTGTCATCCTGTTTAAAATTCCAATTTCTGGACTCACATATAACAGCACATTTACCAGTACATGATGATATACACTTTTTGTTCCTTCAGTTTGGTCCTGGTGTTTAAGAGCTGTGTTGTTATAATTGGTAATTTCCTCATTAAGCAGTTATGAATTCAAAAAAAATTGTCAGTGTGCAATACATTAATACTGCAATAATGTGGAGTACGCTTCTTTGTTTCTCTCTTCTTCTCCTCCTCCTCCTCCCCTCCTCTTTCTCCTCCCCCTCCTCCTCTGCCTTCTCCTCCTCCTCCCCCCCACATCCCACATTTGTGTTTGTCATTCACTTAGTATGTTGACATGTACTTGAATTCCAGTAGCTGATACACCACCACTTAATACAGTAGTCATTCATGTATTACATTCTTTCATTACAGGATGGAGTTTTGGTCGATGAGTTTGGTCTGCCTCAGATACCGGCTTCGTAAGAGTGTGTTGCTTTGTTCAGAGTTTGTAAATATTGTACCATCGTATGTTTTAAGGTTGAAAGCTAATTGAATGAGAGAACCATTAAAACACATTATTAACTTCCATTTCATGCAGAAATATGAAAGAATATTATGTCCTAGTTTTTGAAAAACATTTTGTATGAATTGTTATCTGCGGCCATTTGTCCACACTCTGAAGATTCTTGCAGTCCTGTCTAATTGCTTGTAGGCTGTGAAGACCATATGTAAGATTCAGTCTGTACATATAATTGCTTATTTTTCCTTCTTACTTATGTTATGTATATATGGATATTGTACTGAAACAGTGTTTTAATGTGAATAATTTTGTTATGCATAATTTCTTTGACACTACTTTTCATACAACAGCAAATTCATTCTTTTCAGTTTGGCTTAAATTATAACATACAACAAAATCAATATTCAATAGTCCACAGTGTAACATCCTATATGTAGTACTTGTTTCTTGGAACATGCAAGTCATACTTGCAAGGATCAGAACTGGCCTTTGATGGATAACTGTTTTGCCATCTTTGTGGTCAAAGAGTTTGGAACTGCACTGCCAGGTAGAATGCTTCGGTTGTGAACTGCATGTGACTGGCTCTAAAACCAGTTCTGTAAAGTACCTGATTTTATATTTTGATTTATTCCATGTGTCTTACTGAATAGTATTCCAGAAGCTATAACTGTGGATACAGACAGTGGAAGGAGAGGCTAGTTTTCATTCACTCCATGACATAATTAAAGGTGTTTTCTCATTTGTATTATGCCTATCTGTCTATGTACTGGATCTATTACAGTATATTCTTTAATTTAGTTTCTTGTGTAACAGAATCTCATGAATACTTTTCACTCACAGCAGGGAGAGAAAAGATTTGACACAACATGTTTCAAAGGTCTGTGGAATGAAGTCATACTTCTTACTGACCATTCCAGCCATCAGATTGTTAGGTGCGTTCTCATATTTGTGAAAAGCAACTATTAGCTTTGTTATGTCCATTCATCTTTCTCTCCGCTTCCACTGGATAGATTTTCATGAAATTTGATTTTTTTTTAAAGTATTTTTAAGAAATATGTCAGGAATATTTAAGTTTCATTAAAATTGGACAGGTACTTTACAGGAAGACAGTGTACATTTCTGATCATATCTCGCTCAGTTCTCCTTAGAATGAAAAATTTTTCAATGAAAGTTATAGAGAAAGTCGAAACACACGTTTGATGTTCAGTTACTTTCTTTTGATAATTGTGCCATTTATGAGATATTGTAGAAAAATATTGTAGAGTGGGGCAGGCCACATGACAATATGGCACATGCACGTTGTATGCTGGATACCTAGGGCTACAAATACTCACTCAGGTTGTGTAATACTTATTGCTTTTCCACTGCAACAATAGTTGCATGAATGTGCTTCAGTGTTCGCTATACGTACATTGCCTCTCTTGTTACAGAAGTTTAGGGCAAAATTTAAATTACAGTTACAGCTTCTTTTCTTAGTACAATTCGTACTTCCCTTCTAATGATATTCTATTCATATATTTGAGTTTTTTCTCCAAGTATTTCTTAAGTTATATATTACAATTTATGGCTTTGATGCTGAATCATGCTGGATTGATAATGAATACCACATGTGATTTGCCTCACTATGCAGTAGTACCAGTTATGTTTCACACCCAGAACATGCAAGTAAAGTGTATAGGATTGAATTTTGTTTTTTAATTTATTACAGTGTTAATGCTTTCCATTCTTTCAGATGTAAATAGTATACACACAATGCATGCTGCAGTGCATAACTTTAATAATGGTGACTTTTGTTTGAACAAAATTTACGTGGTAGATTTATTGTACATTACAGTATGTGAAGTTAATATTTTGTGTAATAGTCTTCTAGACATTTGTTTCCAGAAGAAAAAGTCTTCAGAAGGGGAGGATAATTTATTCCTTCAATTTTGCTCTGTCTTATTCACAGTATTTTGCAAATGATGTTTTTCTTCCTTTTAATTGTTTTGTTATTAGTTCCAGCAAAGCACTCAGTTCATTTTGTCATTAGCCAGTTCTGATTCCAGTATCTCACTCAATGCATTTCAGCATTAGCCAGTTCGAATTCCAGGAGTTGACTGAGTGCATTTCATGTTAGCCAATTCTGATACCAGCATGTCACTCAGTTCCTTTCATCATCAGCCAGTTCTGATTCCAGCAACTTGCTCAGTTCCTTTCGTCATTAGTCCTAATTGCAGGAGTCTACTCAGTTCATTTTATCATTAAACAATTCTTATATCAACATGTCACTCAGTTCCTTTTGTCACTAGCCAGTTCTTATTCCAGCATCCTGCTGAGTTCCTTTCATCATTACTCTGTTCTAATTCCAGGAGTTCACTCAGTTCATTTCATTATTAGCCAATTCTGATACAAGCATGTCAGTCAGTTCCTATCATCATTAGTCATTTCTTGTTTAAATTATGATGCACCATGTCAAAATTTGTCATCACCATGTTTATCTGTTACCAGGGGTTTGTGAGCTTTGCTTTCAAAATTTGTTTATGTGTAATTTTAAAGTGGGTTGTTTTCAGAATAGCTTTTATTTGTACTTTTTATTCTTTTGTACCAGTTATAATGATTTACAAGATTTTGGTTTTTAGTGTTCTGATATATTAATATTGTTTTTCCCCATATCTGTGGTCTTTATGCTGGCCCTCTTGCAATTTGCATTTCATGTGACATGTCTGGCCCTGTTAACAGTACTGAAATTGCACACTGAACTGACTTTGTTCGTACCACAGGTTTTCCTGTGTCTCGTGTTTTGCTAATATGTACCTCAGATGCCTTGAAGCCATCAAATTCTGTGCAGGGACCTAGTGACTCTCTCCCCCCCTCCCCCATTAAAATTGTATTAAAGAAAATTATCCATATGTAATTCCATTAGATATTGATATGAACAGAACACAAGCTAGCTGATAGCCATGAAATCTGCTCCCCACACTTCAGTTACACTTACATTGCAGTTTCAAAAATTAAATACTAATTAACAGAACAGTGTGGCAGATTAGGGATTTTATATCCAACCCTGGGTTATATCACTGATTTCCAAACTCTGTCAGTTTATGGAGCCCCAGGATGTTATGCTGCCATCTGAGACCAGTGTAAACAGTTATCTTTTATACCATAATTTGAACTAGGAACATTATCACTGATGGTACATATTTGTATCAAAGATAGGGAGAAAAGTGTAAAATTAAGAAAATTCTATCCATTAACAAAATTTCTTATGCTCATTATATAAAGAATCTCACTACTGAATTCTATTGGCAGAACACGTTTGTTCAGCTTACAGAACACGGTATTCTGCAGGAGCATAGGCTGGAAATAATTGAAATATGATGTACTTGTTCGTATATGATGCGGAGTGTTACAGACCATGAATATACAGTTGTAGTGGTCTTTTAGTTGGTGCATAGAGTAAAGGCTGCAATGCATAACTTTAATAAAGGTGACTTTTGTTTGAACAAAATTACCTGTAGCTTAGTTTATTCTGTTATTGACAGGTTCGGAAATATTGGAAATTTGAACTTGAAGCAAAGTCTCCATTACTTCTTATTGGGCACTTTGGAACAGGTCTTATGATAATGATATGCATTTGGAGACATTTTAAAATGTATCTGTCCTACAGAAGGATCCTACAGCTTGGCCTAAAGGATTCAAGTGCATGAACATTTTACTGGATGACAGCATTTATCATATTCTGTTTTGGTCATACATATTGATCATCATCAGGTAGAATAATACAGGTACAAAGAAAAAGTGCTGAAGCAGAGGCCTCTCCTACATAATCAATCTGCTAAAAGTATATTAGATATTATTACTGAAAGAGGAATAATAAAAAGAAGCAACTAAGACGTGGAAATGAGTAGCATTTTTCCATAAAATTTGTCCTTAAATCCAAACTGTCATACATGAACCTCGTACTAGAATACTGAGGATAATAAAAAACTATGTGTATCTGTTTCATATCTGTTTCATAACAAAGCCATTGTCTAGAGCGAGGAGTTGTTTGCACCTCGCCCAACCCCCAAGGTGGAGAACCATCCCTTGTCGTCTGTCAGGGACTACTTATTCAATATGGTTGAAGCTACCCTCCACATTGGTGGCTGTTTCTCCATCCGCATCTGAGGACGCATTTTATTGCCATTGCTTTGCAGCTTTGCTTGAGAGTATGCCATTACAAGGGTTCAGGTAAACCAGAATGGCTTGGAATTAAATGGTACACATCAGCTTTTGATTTACAATGAAAAAATATTGGGCAGAAGCATACATTCTCTTTTGAAACATGCATGATTTAATAATTGCTAGTAAGTGGATTGGACTAGAAGTAAATACTGACAAAACCAAGTACGTGGTTATATCTCAAGATTAGAATGAAAGATGAAGTCACAATATAAAGATTGATAATAACTCCTTTGAAATTGTGGAACAGTTGAAATACTTAGGAACAACCTTCACAGATCAAAATTCTGTTCAGGAGGAAATTAAGAGCAAATTGAAGTCAGGGAATGCTTGCTATCATTCCATGCAGAATCTGTCTTCCAGTTGGCTATCCAAAAATATAAAGATTAAGATATACAGAACTATAATTTTGCCATTTTATTTGGGTGTGAAACTTGGTCACTCACATTGAGGGAGGAACATAGGCTGAGGGTGTTAGAGAATAGGTTGTTGAGGAAAATATTTGTGCCTAAGAGGGACGGCATAACAAAGGAGTGGAGAAATCTGCATACTGGGGAGCTAAATGATGTGTGTTCCTCACCCAATATTGTTCGGGTGATCAAATCAAGAAGAATAAAATGGGTGGAGCACATAGCACATATGGGGGAGAGGAGAGGTGCATACAGGGTTTTGGTGAGGAAACCTGAGGGGAAGAGACCACTTGGAAGACTTGACCATAGGTGGTCAGATAATATTAAGATGGATCTACAGGAAGTGGGATGGGAGCATGGACTGAATTGATCTTGCTCAGGATAGGGACAGGTGGCGGCTACTTGTAAAGGTGGTAATGAACCTTTGGGTTCCATAAAATGTGGGGAATTTCTTGACTAGCTGAGGACCGTTTGGCTTTCCAAGATGGACTCTGCTCCATGGAATAAGTAAGTAGGTAAGAAAAAACTACAGACCAAAAGGCAGAAGGCACCAAGGGAGGCCTTTAAAGAGACTTACAGATATGTGAGACCAGAACAGGTCAACAAGTGGCCCAGCTAAATGTTAGCTACATGATGATAATAATAAATCTAGTTAAAGAGATGTTTCTGTATGTTGTACTTCTACTGTAAGTATATAAACATACAGCTGGCACTCATCAAACAACCTCAATTATCTGTGTGTTTGAATTACACACGGTTTGAAGTTATTTTCTGTTGTACAGCATATTAACTCGGGCACATGAATACCCAGACTTACTGAGCACCCTCTACCTCTGGTAAAAATGTCAGATATTTGCTGTTTTACATTATCGTATGTCAACAAGAGTAGTTACAAATGAATTCGATTGTACCACGTATAACATACAGAGGATGAGTTGTGCAACTATAGCACTATATGTTTCATATTCTGTCACTACCTGAAAAATATGTATGACTGAAAAATGTAGTAAAAAAAAAAAAAAACGAACATGCAGAGTTAATGTGATGTGTTTGTGTGGACTGCATTACTAGTGCTTGAGTTGGACATATAACAGTATCTCCAACATGTTGTAAATAAATAAATAACAGCTTTCAAGTGGCGATTAGCGTCTAAAACTAGCATTTTATTCTCCGTGGAGATGGTATGCTTGTACCGAAACATGTTGGAGATGCTTTTTTAATGTTTGTATTGATTAAGAATGTACATTTAGTTGTTGTAATAAATGATGTACTTTGACATAAAAAATACATGGAATGGACAACCTTAAAACCCTAACAGTATATTAATTTGTGGCAGTGTCATATGAAATGTCCACAAGTTTGGGGCTTCCATTCTTTTGAGGTGAGTGAGAAATGACATTAGATGCTTTACATTACATTACATTTCACTGATCCAACAATTCGCCCTATGCCTGTGGATGTGAAATGTCATATATCATATTTAATGATTGATGAGCAGTCATGTCATAGGAGCACAGAACACACTCATTAAACAATAAAACTCAGAGTATGATAACATTTATCAAGCAACCTCAACATTATGTACAGAATATGTTATTTGTTTGATTTTCTTTTTAATGAAAGAAAGTGGGGTGTCATAATTTATAACAAGAAAAACTTTGGTAACTATGTGTAAAAAGTGCCTGCTATCAAATAGTAATGTATCATGCATAAGTGAAGTATGTAAAAAAGGAAAGTGTACTGTATTTGCTTCATGCATTGTTACTTCTTTGACCTTTGATTTACATATATTTAATTAACTGGCTTTGGAATTCATTGCTACAAAATGTAGCCAGAAATATGAACAGAATTTGATGCTTTGTATGTACTCGTAAAATTTGTGTTTAATTTCAGAAATGGTAAGTAAATTATACTTTGTAAATAAACGTATCAGACACATTTTGTGTGCTTTTATGTTTCCTTTAGCATGCCCTCCACACACCGTCTATTTGTAATGATATGGTATAGCAAAAGGACAAGTCTTACTAGTTTTGATATGGTAGTTTACAGTATTTGTATGCATAGACAGGGAACATCCAAGAAAGCTGCAAGCATATGAACTGGTGTGGGTTGGGATAGCATAGTCGGTATAGGGACTTGCTACGGGCTGGACGGTCCGGGGATCGAATCCCGGTGGGGACAAGATTTTTGCGCACCCCTCCAGACCGGCCTTGGGGCCCACCCAACCCCGAGCCTTTCCCAGGGGCAAATAGGCCGGGGCGTGCGTTAACCACCCATCCCCATTATAGTGCCGAGGTTACAGAACGAGGAGAGCTATACCTCTACCCCTTTGGGCCTTCGTGGCCTGTTACAGGGTGAACTTTACCTTTATGGAAGTGGTAAGCTTAGAGGAGTGGGAAATCTCTTTGTTGTTCAAAATTCTCCTGCAAACTAAACGTGGATATAAGATATGCTTTCTTGCATTAAATTGAAAATGAGTTTTTTATTAAGTACTTAATGCACAAGTACGTCAGTTATGTCATTAAAGTTAACTGGTTAGCGGTCTGTGCAGTCTAATGATTAAATATTAGTCAAGAGTGGCACATAATGCAGTGCAATGGCGTGGTTCTAGATGGCATATGCAGTAACTTTTAACTGGAGAGGAGTTCCACAAGTGGTCACAGATGGTAGGAGATGTTCACGTGTGGCGAACAACTTATTTTTGATACTACGCACGAGATTGCGCAGAAGTCAACGCGAAAGTAATGGAGTGAACGAAGGAATGGAAACTGAACCAGTTGATCAAGTTAAGTGAAGGCAAGATGGCAGAAAGTAAGGGAGCGTTACTCGCAAAATCTGTACAAAAACATGCTGGAAGAGCGAAGGAAAAGGTAAGACTCGTTGACAATTCCATAAAATTACGAATAATACAGTTGCGTGTACAAGTTTAATTTTAAACGCTGTTTAAACCATGTTTTAATAAGTACAATTGTATATTTCCGTATGAGGCCTGCCGCTTGTAAAATTATTCTACATGTAAAAAACATTTAGTGTAGCGTTTATTTTGCCTATTTTAAGGTGCGGTCAAGTAAAGAAATATATACTAATTATGTGCATTTAAATTAGATTGCAGCAGAGTATTCTGCCTGTGGCGGTCGAATTAAATGTAGGTAATGTGCATTTTTTACGTAAATCTCTGAGCAGTTTATTTTGCCAGAAGGGTTCGGCGAAAGTAACTCGATATTTTGAAGTCTTGTGCATAATTAGTTTCATATTTTAAGAAATGTGAAAGTAACATTTATGGCATATATTTATTTCGGCGCATAGAGCAAAAAATGACTACGTTCCAGAATCAGGCGGTATAATGGACATGTGTGGCTAATCATATTGTGTTTACGCATTTTAGTCCGTCTCGTTCACAGTAATTTCTGTAATTGGATCCGTCACCGATATACGTCTAACCGGCGACGAAGGACCTCTGTTCACTACAGTGAAAAAATTACAAATGAAAAGCCTCGCAGTATATCTGCGTACCTCCTAGGACGACATTTACTAATCCCAGGCTCATCAAAGAATAATATATCCTGTTGTAGGTACATAAAATGTTCAATTTTATATTTGTAGTTCCGTGCATCGTAATTATAGGTTGAAGAAATCCAACAAGATGCAACTGTATGGAGATATTTATTTACAGCTAAATTACTCTACATGTTTCGGGCGTCCGTCGCACCCATCATCAGGAGTACATAAAACTTCTTCACTTGAAGAAGCTTGCTTCCCAGATAGTATGATCTGTACCAGAGGCTGCAGCTGCAGTTTTATGTACTCCTGATGATGGGTGCGACGGACGCCCGAAACATGTAGAGTAATTCAGCAGTAAATAAATATTTCCATACAGTTGCATCTTGTTGGATTTCTTCAAACATAAAATGTTCAGTTTGCCTCTTCATATCGTCACTAAGGCCGTTGAGTGTAATTTATTTTTAGGTGCTGCCTAGAATTCCATTAATTCGTTTACGTTTGTAGTAGGAAAGGGGCTTGAATGTGTCTTAATACATGTACATGCCATGTTTATGACTGTGACTGCCTCTGTCATGTGGGAGTGCTCGTAGTGTCATCATATATTAGAACTGTGACCATTGCTGTTGCTGCTGCAATTGAAATTCGTGCCGTGTTCTGTCCATCCGTCGTTACGATTTGCCATATTGTGCGTTGCCGTTTTTTGTACGTAGAAAATTAAAGTTGTATTTTTACAGCAGGCATCTTAAAGAATAGAGAGTGGAGTAGGATGTGTAAGTAGGCCTTTCAGAATGTTGTCTCGCAGTTGAGTTCGTATTACAATTTTAAAATTAAAATTGCATCCACATGTTTTCGTTTAAAAGTTTCGGGAACTTTCGAAAGCGTCAAATAACGCGTTATGAATGAAACATTTCGTGAGTGACGTTGTTAATGCCCTACGAAATTGTTTTGTTATTGAGCATGGAGAACGGAGAAATTCTTCAGCTATCGCATGTTCGTCGACTGCGGACAGGAAACGCAACGTGGACTTGACCTTAACTGTGCTGGTCGGTGGTTGGGGTGGTTAAATCAGGGGGAGTATCCAGAAGCTAAGGTCATTCTTACGCAACAAGTATTCACCTGTACGTGTGTGTTGGCGGTATTTCATCGTCTTTACCTTAATTATGTGCTTTCGCATGGTATTTGTTTGTACAAACTTGAGGTTATCGATAGACAGATGTAATGAGGCAGCAGAACTTAAGTACGAGAAATTGTAGTTCGTGCGGTTTTGCGTACTGTTCACGCGTATGTGCATGAAGCCCTAGCAGTGTATCTGAAGTGCTCCCTGGAAATCGTTACCGAAAAGCCTGCAAACCGTGGTTACGGCGTGTAGTATTTCCAAGTCGCCTGTTTTAAATAAATTGTGGGTTTCTTTTCATATCACATAACATTTGCGCCATCGTGACATAGAATAATGTAGGCAGTACATTTACTATATTCAATTCAACGTCTGGAATTTTTGACATTGCAAGTGAGTTGTTTCCTTCTTTTATTTTAGTATCGATAACCGACTTACCTTTCTGACTGGTTTGCATTTTACAAATTTAAACACGAATACACGTCGCGAAATGCTTTTCTGACTGCGGTGAATATGAATAGTACTATTTTGTGGGATATGACGCCGTGTATCTCTGTAGGTGAAAGGTGGTGAGGCTCTTTTCACGCCATGAAGACGTACAGGGGGAGAATAGATATAGTTCTACCCCTTCTTATCGTCAGCACTAGATTGGAGTGGTCAGCTTCACACCCTGGCCGCTTTACCCCCTGGGAAATAACCCCTGATACCCATTAAATAGCAGGCTCGGTGGGTCCCAGAGCCGGTCTGGACGTTATAAAGAAGAGAAGAATCTCTTGCATTTGCTGGAAATCGAACTCCTGATTACCCATCTATCCGGCTTCTAGATTTTTCGGTAGAGGGATGCCTTTTTCTTAAAAGCCTGCGGCCGCTTCATAGAGTAGCTCCCCTTTACGGTAGGGGTACACAAATCTCCCAGAAGTCTAGTAGTCATCTCCAGTTCTAGGCGCCTGAAGTGTGACATGCAGCAGATTACGAACTGAGGACCCACAGTTGTGGAGTGGCCCGTGAACCTGACTGTTATCAGGCACTTTTTGTTTGATGTATGTGAACTGGTACTCATGACGGCAAACATATTTTGCACCATAGTACAAAATTTGCTTGCCCACGTGACCAGCCTGTCGAGATTGGTCCACCTCTGCCGTACGAAGTACTGTGTGAGATCTGAAGGAAATTCTCAAGAAGGAAAGCCGGCCGATTGAAAATAAGAGAGAGATTGTGCTCGAAATATTTAATGGAATTCAGTTGACGTTCGGACAGTAACCGACGTGTGTTGCACAGTGTACTGGATTAAACTGGCCGGAATATGGCGCTCATAAGCGCGGTAAAGAATCTTTGATTTCCGTAAATGATAGGGAATATTTTTACAACTGACCGACTTCGTCTTTACAAGAAGTTCCCTTCATAATGTAGGTATTCGCGACAACGAAAATGATTTGAAGCCATGTTGCCCACAGTCTTTCTACACGAAATGTTTTAGGTAAATATATGCAGGGGTAATAAGAGATTTTCCCCTGTTCCACAACGAGCAGACAAGCTCCGAAACCCACTTAGCCTCCTTTTAGTTGGGTGCTGGTTGGGCTGTCCTTTGAGATAATGCGGCCGGGATATGAAGCTGACCACTTACCTCTGTCCAGTGCCGAGGTTAGGAATTGATGGAGTAATATCTCCATTCCTTCGTATACTTTAATGGCGTGCAAAGGTACTGGCGTAGCTAGGAATTTTGGCGCCCGGGGCAAGTGATAACAATGGCCGCCCCTAACAGAACCTGTTAACTTTAAAAAGTCACAATAATTTACTGAATTTTCCGTCATTTGGCTCAATAACCTAAAAATTCTTAAGCCCATAAAATCAATTTTTTTTTAGATTTAATAATGCTCATTTTGTCGCTGCGGGCTGCCGCACTGTTGTGCCCCGCGTCCTCCTAGCTACGCCCCTGCAGAGGGACGGTTTGGAAGTCGATTACAACTTGTAGTGCCGCCTCTCCCGCAATATCAAAGTTTGTCGAAAACCCGTTCATGATTTTGAAATTTGTAGGCCCAACATTACGACGGACAGACACAGCGTTACAGCTGTATGTAATGCACTTCGTGCAAATAGTGCATTATAATGCAGCGACTGGAACCTATTTGTCGTGTGTGTGTATATACAGCAGGTTAATATACTACATTTTGTACTGTCACGTTCGCAAAATTGCGCAAAGCGACTATTCGTCATATTTGTCTGCCTGTCCGTTCGCATGGAACAACTCGGCTCCCAGTGCATGGATTTTCATGACATGTGACATTGGAGGATTTTTAGAAAATCTGGCGAGAAATTCAAGTTTTATTAAAATCTGTCAACAATAACGTGTACTTTACATGAAGACCTATGTACATTCCTGATATCTCGCTGAATTCTTCTTAGAATGAGAAAATTTCCAGGCAAAAGTAGTAGAGAAATCAAAATACATTTTACGTTCAATAACTGCCCCGCGCCCCCCCCCCCCCCGCGCACCGCGGGCCCCGTTTGACAAGCAGACGATTACCTAGCCGGGAGTGGGGCATCCCAGCGGCGGGAGGAA
>Ga0123355_10011739_pt1 | contig 13529 bp, 5 predicted proteins | sample TergutEmb28metaG_3_FD_89872 | JGI IMG/M metagenome (GOLD analysis project Ga0123355, IMG submission 89872) | Embiratermes neotenicus P1 segment gut microbial communities from Petit-Saut dam, French Guiana - Emb289 P1 | ecosystem: Host-associated > Arthropoda: Insects > Digestive system > Gut ...
AAAACACACAGATACAAATACAAAACACACAGATAAAAACACAAAACACACAGGTACAAATATAAAACACACAGATAAAAACAAAAACACAGACAGATGCAAACCCAAAACACACAGATAAAAACACAAAACACAGATACAAACCCAAAACACACAGGTACAAACATAAAACACAGATACAAACACAAAACACACAGGTACAAACACCTAACACACAGGTACAAACACCTAACACACAGATAGAAACAAAAAAATAGGCGGATACAAACCCAAAACACACAGATACTAACACAAAACACAGATATAAACCCAAAACACACAGGTACGAACACAAAACACACAGATACAAACACAAAACGCATAGATTCAAGCACAAAACATACAGATACAAACGCAAAACACACAGACACAAACACAAAACACACAGGTACAAACACAAAACACACAAATACAAACACAAAACACACAGACAAAAACACAAAACACACAGATACAAACACAAAACACACAGGAACAAACACAAAGGACACAGATACTAACACAAAACACACAGGAACAAACACAAAGGACACAGATACTAACACAAAACACACAGATACAAATACAAAACACACAGATACAAACACAAACTGCACAGATACAAACACAAAACACAGATACAAACACAAAACACACAGATACAAACACAAACACAGATACAAACACAAAACATACAGATAGAAACACAAAACACACGGATACAAACGAAAACAAAAAACCACACGTATATGTAAACTATTTATCTGGCATTATACTTAACGACACTTATAGTAAACCATATTACACAGCTTAGTGATTTACTCCACAAAACAATGATATTGTGTTGTATTATATACTGTTTGCTGGCCTGTCTATCCGGAGACCACAAGCACTACGGCTCTGGTTGGTCCATTAGTTGTAAAAGCAATGATTACGACACTTTGCTTGTACGTGCGACTTTGGCAATATTCCTTCAAACCCTAAAATATTTCACTGGGTTTCCAGATATTCGAACCCGGTTGGCATAATCAGTATAATGACTAAGCCACTGGTTGGATGTCTGACGAAATGCGATTCGATTCCCAGCAGGGGGAACAAATTTATCTCTTTTCGAGCGGTCGAGAACGACCCTTGCGCCCCACCCTCAGCGTCGTATTCAGTAAATTCCGACGGATCTTTCCCACGGGTTTCAAGAACACTTACAGCAATGTAGTACAACCGCAATGTAGTACAGAGTTTAAGGCAGAGTGGACATATATCTCCTCTCGATTGTCAGCCTTTATGACGTCCACACTGCAGTTTTGACTTTATATCAATAATAATCTTAACTCAATTATTGTGGGGAAATTATTTTGTTCAATAAATAATAAAGAACGTCAGTCGCCTAAGCTGTGGTACCTAAAAACAAAGCTAAACAGTCAGTGCTTATTACGCAAGACACATCAAACTATCGGGTTCCAAGCTCTAATAAACAGCACGAATTCTACTAAGAGAGGGATAGAAAAAAAATGAAACCACAGTAAAGTATTAATTTTCTTGCAGGACAAAGGACTAGGAAACGAAAGCAAAATGGGTAACCTCATGCATCCGAGTCCTCGAAGCTAATGATCGAATAGTCGATCAAGCAACGAAGAAATAAGGCGGCCCTTAAATCATCTTAACGCTCATTACCGCATTCACAAGAGCCATCAATTAGTCCCTTCCATGATTTAGATTAATTCAGTCGCATTTTCAACACATATTCCTTGAGGATGTATTTTGATACTGTATTCTGGTCTTACCCTAAGTCTGTGAGTGACGTCCTCCTACACGCCTTTCGAATAACCTGTTACGAGTTTCTTGTATTATCTATGAATTCTCTTCTCTTTGTCCCAAATGCGTTCATTCTGTTATTTTTAAATACACATTATGCAGCTTATTATGAATTCTTCCATAAAAGTTTTAGAAGGAAAAAAGGAAGCAGGTAAAATATTAATATGGGTGAGGTAGTGATAATGGAACAGGTGTTAAAGTTTTTAACATGATTTAAAATTTGAGTGTAAATTGGTAGCTGCGGGGAGAGTGGAAACTTCTAATGCTGCCTCTGTTTTTGTTATACGAAGAGAGAGTGATAGAATATCATTATGTAGTTGAAATAGTCTCTCAAGAAGCAAAACATTTGTGGAATGCAAAAATTTGGCCGTTTGTTCTAAAAAAAATTTGGATCGTTTCATCCCAGTTATTGTAACTGAGGAATTAGGGGATTTTAGTGATAATAATCCGCAGTAAATCAGCACGGGGAATAAGGTGCGGGTTTGAAGGCAGGAGATCAGGGTTAAATCTCCAGGTGGGGCAAAGATTTTGTTCTTTTCGAAGGCATCATAACGGGACTTTTTTCTCCTTAGCCTCCTGTCCGAGGGGTGCAGTGGTTCTTGCTATGGCTGTGGCTGGCTGCTGTGGCTACAGATGGCCACTCACCAAGACTTAGTGTCGAGACCAAGAACGTGTGACACTATATTGCCACTCGTTTTATCCTAATATGTTTATCAGGTAGCCTTTACCACGGCATGGCGCATGCTCAGAATGCGGATTGATGACAAGGCCTTCAGGTACGGAGGACAGCTTACGAGGTGCCGTCCTCTGCTGTACCTGGAGATGGTCTAACGGCATCTTATCGCAGAGTGCCTATCATGCTATGAAATATCACACGTGGCCTCAGACAGTAATAGATTTTTTGAAAAGATCTAATTTCAATTTAGGTTCTAGCAATGAACATTTCTCAACACTCTATGTACTTTGGGGTTCCAAAAAATGGGGGTAATTTTTGGGTGTCTTCTGATGAATAACGTATTTCAAAATAGTTATTTGTTGCTCCATATGGTGCAATTTTAGTATCTCCACGACAAATCTTAAGACCATTACTACTACTACTACTACTACTACTATTACTACTACTACTACTACTACTACTACTACCACTACCACTAACACCACCACAACTACTACCACTACTATTACTACTACTACTACTACTGCTACCACCACCACCACCACCACTACTACTACTACTACCACCACCACAACTACTACCACTACTATTACTACTACTACTACTACTACTACTATTACTACTACTACCACCACCACCACAACTACTACCACCACCACAACTATTACTGATTACTGCTACTACTAACACCACCACCACAACTACTACCACTACTACTACTGCTACTACTACTAATACTACTACTGCTACCACCACCACCACCACCACCACCACCACCACCACCACCACAACTACTGCTACTACTACTACTACTACTACTACTACTACTACTACCACCACCACCACAACTACTACTGCTACTACTACTACTACTATTACTGCTACCACCACCATACCACCACCACCACCACCACCACGAGACATCTGGTACCAGTAATGATACCTGCCATCGGAACTGTCGTTACAAGCCTGATTTTGAGAAATTGAGTGCTGCAGGCTAACCGTATAACTTCGTGGAACAGAGTTATTGGAAAGCGAATAGCTCGTAGGCAGGCCAAGACATTTCCCGCAGTTTATAGAACCCTGGTGTTCATAACCGTGTTCACTAAAATATTTACTTGGCCATATCTTTGAGTCATATTTATCCAGTTCACCGGCTCACAATGACTGACTGTCCAAATAATTTCGGCGTTTCTTTACAGTCCTCGTGTTTTCATTTTCATTACTTTAACTTTCGTATTTTCTCTTGTGTCTCTATATGGACATTTTAAATTTTACCTTTCTCTGCTTTCACTTGTTCCTCAAGTTGTCAGCAGGTTTGTGCTACAGTACAGGTGCTGTAATTTCACGTTGCGTCTGTCGCGGAGACCCGATTTTACTGGAGGGTTTATACAAGTGTATACTGTAAACCTTATGTTGTAGTGAACGCCATTATCTACCAATTATCAAAAGACAGGGACCACTTCCGTCGTCACTGCTTTGTTTAAATTGAGGTTGAAGAGTATAACAGATTGTGGGGGAACTACCGATAGTAGTCACGTGATGCTGAGACAAGTACACAGACACGCATAAACGTAGGCCGCGCGTATACGATGTATATACACATTACTGCAACGTGGAATGAAAATTAGAAGTACTTTGGCTTTAAATACAACTACGTTGCACCGTTCAGTAATAGTGTTTTCATTGGATATTTAAAATTACATTTCTCCAGTAGGTTTAAAACAAATAAACACAAATTAAATAAATGTATATTCTCAATCAGTCTGTTTGGATTTAGATGCAATTTTTTTTAAATTATTGAGTTCTCCGTAAAACCCACTCACGACCCTACGTCAGACCCCCTGCGACCCTCATTTGGGTTGCCACTTGAGGTTGGCAACCAGTATTCTAAGCGAGTGCGGAGATGGTATTTCATAGTGGGCCACGACTATTTCTTTTGCATATCTTCCGATTCCTCATTCACCAGCCATGCTACCATTCGTCGTTATATAATTTAAGTACCAAAAGTTGCATTAAAGGCTCGATAAGTAAAAACATAGCGAGATTTGAAGACCTTACAGTATAAATGCACCGTGCATTTTCGTAGAATCACTTCAATTTATCAACGAACAAATGCACATAAAATTTTACATAAAACACTTTCAAACACTTTAAAACACTCCGACATGTTTCGATCTTGTCAGATCATCATCAGGGAGCTTCGTTTCTTGCTAAAGTTATATTACAGTATTCACAATTCAATTCGTATTTTCAAACGAGGTGTTGTAGCAGCATATCATGTTGCGTGGAAATGTGTTGTGGAGCAGTGGCTAGGTGTGCGTCGTACGCTGAGTAGTAAGAGTGTTTTATATGAAATTTTATGTGCATTAGTTGGTTAATAAATTGAAGTGGGCCTTACAGTAGTTTTAATAAACTCTGTAGACGTCTAGGGTATGACGCCGTGTCAATCGATAAATATTAACTGACTTCTGAGGGATCATAATATCTTCACAAGCCTCTTGTGCTGCTTGACCCAGAATATTATGGCAGTTCGATTCTTCGAAAAGTAACTATATACCAGTCGACACGGCGGAACATCCCAGTTGAATCCAGTTTTCAAATATAAACACATATAACATCCACATTATAACACATACATGAAACTTGTATAGGCGTGATTCTGTGGTGTGCGTAGCGATGTATAATATAATAAACGTATTATGAATTCATGCAACTGAATTCGTTTGTCAGAAATGTGACGTTTGCAGCCTTATAAACCTTTAGAATGACCGTACTACAGACATTCCTCTGTATGTCCATTCTCATGTATAATTTCACTCGGTCCGTGTCATAAATTTCACGTCTGTGTTTTGTGTTACTTCCCCAAGTAACGTCCAGCTGTAATGAGAGCGTTCTTCACACATTTCTCCCCTTATTACCTCATTAAATTTAGGTCGGCATAAACACAGAATATGCACAACAGAATGAATATTTTTAATAGATGATGCTTATACTTAGCTCATTGCCATAAATTGTATTAATGTAATGAATTGTTGCTCTAACAGTCGCACTATCTTATTTCAGTTGCTTATTTACGTACGTGATTAGGCCTGTTACTCTTTTAGAATAACAAAGCGTGAAATATAAGGCACCGCCATAGACTAGTGATTGTTAAGTGGAGGACCGAAGACCCCATCGGAATAATTTCAAATAGATTTTTCTGGAGCAGTCTGTATTGTGATCCGTTAAAGGACTGCGACCTGTTCGGAACGCAGCGTTTTATCGCAAACTCTTTACTTGCCAGCTGAGCGTGTTTGAGGTTACATACTTCACTCAGTTCCCTCATTCCTAACCTATGTCGCTGATAGAAATTTTCACGGTAGCAATTCTGAAGTGACTGAATTAATCGGATAGCGCAAAAGATTTATAAATATATTCGAAGTAGCGTCAAATCCTTTTGTACCTCTATTGTCCATCTTATGATAAGCAGTTCCGTTTCCAAACACTAGCTAATGAAGTTTTGTTAATGTATTTTATTATGTGTAAGTTTTGTGGTCTAGGAATAGTATCGATATTATCAGTTTCCCGCAAGACATATCGTTTTAAAGACGGTTGTTCTCTTTAGAGTTAAGACACCGTTTGTGTGACTCTTTTGACTGTTTCTGTGATTTGTACTTTGGTTTAGATCATGTTTGACCTCAATAAACATCCGTTGACACATATATGAATATACAATGATGTAACAGTCAATCAAAACAAAACTTTATGTTTATTATTGTATTAGGACAACATGTTTCGATTCTTATAGAATCATCTTCAGGCCCTTCTAAGAATACAGAACCTTACTTAGCAATGTTTAAAATGCGCTGTGTGGTCCAAAACCCATAATTTTTTATATAACTATGTATAAAATGCATGTGTCATTATGTTCTTATTATACAGTCAGGACACTCATTAATACTGATAGTATAATAACATAAAGACACATGCATTTTATACATAGTTATATCAAGAATGTAAATGTTTTGGATCCCACAGCGTATTTTAAATATTGCTAAGTAAGGTTCTGTATTCTTAGAAGGGCCTGAAGATGATTCTATAAGAATCGAAACATGTTGCCGTAATCCAATATTAAACATAATAAAGTTTTGTTGTGTTTGACTGATACATCATTATATATTCATATATGTGTTAAACACTTCGGGATGGCAAACATTAAATCCATTGACACGTTTTCTTCTTCTGTAGGTCAGTAAACACTATAAGAAATTATATTAAGCGTTAGAAGTGTTTTAATAGTGAGACCGCTTTGATTTGTGAGATCTGAAGACCTCTCGATGGTGCCTGTGGATGTTGTTGTCTGAGATATGACGTCATGTAGCGTGGTGTAAGTGTACCGACGTAATGGTGAAGGTGGCGGTAAGAGAATCTATCGAAACGTCGATATATGTGTGCCAGACTGCAGTGCGTCACATACCAGCAGACAGCGTCTCCGGACACAAGTTGATCACGTGCAGCCTGTCAGAAGTTTTTATCAAAAATGTACAAGCGGAAATGTTTATCATCCTCTTGAGACAGTGTGATGAAAGAATGGGAAGTGCATTTAATACAATAATATGTCGTCATACTATTATAAAATGAGCCATTGAAGGTTTCTTCATTTATGACTGATCGAAAGTGAAAAACCAGTGAAAAAATTTAGTGAGTTAACAAATGTGCAAGTTTGCATTTGCACAAAAATAGAGGATTATTCTGAAGATGAGTATAAACCGAATTCAGTAAACTCGATGTGTGTACCGTTTCGGCTGTTGTGTTCTTATGTACAAGATGTTTTACTGTTTAAATTTACCATGCCATCATGCAATTACATGGTCGTTACAAAAACTACCAATAGTAATACGTGTGTATGTCTATTGGCTGACATGAACCAATAGACTGAATTATCTAGTATCGGTAGAGGAATAAATTATTTTTGTAGCCTGCACAATACCACAGGATAGCGCTAAACTGTAATAGAAGCAGTAAGCCGGTCTTTGTGTCCGACAGGAGGTAGGGGCAACAAAATACCGCAGCTACTGATCTCAGCTTACCTTGTCATTGTCAGGCTTCTTCACATAGCCTGGTGGAGGTGTTGCCAGACAGAGTGTGACCAGAGCGGTGACGAGGGCTGGGACCTGAAACACGCATTCATTAAGCATACTATTACTTGCAAGTCTCAAAGAAACTACTACTGTCGTATGTTTACCATTCCTGGTTTCTATTCGGGGCAGTCCTGTGGAGTCACAACCGGTTCTTTACTGTTATGCTTTGTTTAACATTCGTAGTTCCGTGCATCGCTAATATATTGTCAGAGTACAACCAACATGATGCGAGTTTTCTCAAATTTATTTGTTTCAGTAAGACGCTGTACATGTTTCAGACGGGTTTTCCGTCCATCATCAGGAGTTCAAAATTGCACGTACAGCGTCAGTCATTCGTCAGACCATTACCGCTACATGCTGCTAGCCAGTCCGTCCAGGCTAACAGCATGTAGAGATAACGGCCTGACAAATGCCTGGCGCCGTATGTGCAGTTTTGATCTCCTGATGATGGAAGGAAAAACCGTCTGAAACATGTACAGCGTCTTACAGAAATAAATAAATTGAGAAAAGTTGCATCTTGTTGGTTGTACTCTGATAATATATGGTATGCTTTATGTTAGTTTCTGGTATCAAGTGGTGTAGGTATCAAGATAACCAAACTCATGGACCATTGGCATTTTAAGAAAATTATATCCATTCAGCTAACCAAGAAAATCGACGTCTTTTGTGCAAATTGAGGGCTCAGTACGCTTCAAGTGAGAACGGACCAATAAGCTAGGTGAATAGTCTAGGTTGTCGTATTCTCCTACTGGGATTTATAATTTTTATTGTGAGGTGACTGTTTGCAAGCATTTGTCCGCGAACTACACATGTGGAACAATATTTGTTTGGTGCCCTCACACCGTTTCGCAGTGCTGCAGCCGAACGTCCTACCATGGTGGTTCGGTATATTACTGCGAAATGCATACAGCCGACAGCAGCTGAATTGATCAGCGGCTGTAGCCACTTCAGCAAGACTGATTTTGCTTATGTTTAGATTTAGGCTTCCGAATTCCTCCATGTTACTGGCCATTAATATCGGTACTTTTGCCTTATTTTCCCTCCAACTCGTATATCTATTTCATGTGCCTGTCTGTATAAACAACACACTACGTGCTGACTAAAATATCCTGTTGCAAAGCGAATCACTTTACAAACACTAGGTATTGAAATGGTTTATTTATATTTTTAATTATTTACGTTATCGATGCGGTTTTCAAACAAATGTTAGGGGCTCGACTAGAATCTATAATTTTGAGGTGAGTCATCCCCGTTGTGTTAGTATAATTAACTAAATGGAAATTATGTGCAATATTGAGGTGAGTCATCCCCATTATGTTGTGCTTATGCATAATTTCTGTTTAGTTAAATGTTAGGGGTTTTACTGTAGTATGTAAATATTTAAGTAATGTAAAAAATGTTTATACTGCGTATAGTTCTTAAGAAAATAAGATGTATTAAATTTGAAATATATGTAACGCAGATTGTGCCGTATGTGATTATGAATTCTACTAATTTTTTTCCCTGTAAATATTAATATATCGCCCGAAATTTGAGGGAAAATACCTTGCGTCTCCAGTCGTTGTATAGGATAAATGGATTTATTTTCTATGTCACTTGCTCATCTGTTATCCACAGAACGTTGTTGTCTGTGGAGTCTTCTAGGACAAGCAGAAAAAGAAAATAGGTAATATTGCTCACTACATTTATGTGAGACAGTGGTTTCAGAACTACGGTTTACACACCCCGTGCAGTACACACGGTGTTTCAGAATAGTAGCTAGGAAGCTGTGCATTGGAACTCATTTTAAGCAGAGGCTACTCTTTTTGATATACTAGAAACTCTTTCTTGGGTCAGAGCAATATTTATTTGTAAGTTCACTTATTCTGATCTTTTAATGAGATATTCTGGTGAGTCTGTCATCCACCATCCACCTGGCGATTGTTGAGTGAATGCAAAACGTGCTGGTTGCATTATACTACCAATGTATTGTTGATGTAACATGAAATTAATAAAAATATATTGACCTGCTATAGATTGACACGCTAAGGAAGATACGTAGACAAAAATAAGGTAGTAAAGAAGGCAGAAACCTACAACATGAAGAGCTTATTAATGTTTACTGTTATTTATGCACGTCCTTACTTTAAGGGAGTGCAAATCAAGAAATGGAATAAGAATACCGAGTTTCAAGTGAATATTTGTTGATCTCGCAGCTGTATTTTGTGGAAATGGAACATGGATTACTCTCTGAAGAAGTGTTGTTGATTGGCCGAATTGGTAGTGAGACCGCGTAATTATTAGAATTATAATAGTAAATTTAGTAATGTCTAATAATTAAAACCTTATAATGTTTTTTGTGCTTAGAAGCCTAGTGCGTTCTGTTTAAATTCGAATATTGATTTTGCATTCAAGGTAATGTGCCCTTTACTGCATAAATTAGACATTTTTAGCGCAGTAATTTGTCATGATAAACGCGACCTGCAATAAAAATTAATGTCACACAGGTTGGTGCTTTGCTTTGAAATGTATGTAACAATGTACGTAAAACAAAGACTGATACATATCTTCAAACGTGTGACATTTTTGCTTATTAATAACTTTTGAGTACGTACTGACCATCGGAAAGGTGTAGCAGTTACATGCACTATGGAATGAAGTATCGAGATACTTGTCACTCAGAGAAATTTTAAGTGAATTTAAATATTTTTCTGTTTTTGAATTTCAGGTGACCGTGCATCGTGATAAATTCTTGTAATAAACCCAACTAGATGCGCTAATTTCTCAAATTTATTTTTGGAATAAAACTCTACATATTTCGAACAGTTCCTCTGCCCGTCATCAGGAGTTTTTCACTGTAAAAACAGCAATGGTATATGTCATACAGGTTTGCTGACAGCTTGCGAGCAGGATCAGAATGGAAGTAGTTCCGTCCTGATCCTGCTGGCAAGCTGTCAGCAAACCTGTACGACATACACCATTGCTGTGTGTACAGTGAAAAACTCCTGATGATAGACAGAGGAACTCTCCGAAACATGTAGAGTTTTATTCCAAAATTAAATTTGAGAAATTAGTGCATCTAGTTGGTTATATTATAAGCGTTTTTCTCTCTTCTCTTTTCGATATACCTCTTTATAGGCAGATATATTCTTTCCAGAATTTCTGAAAGCCCAGTTATGGTACTTAATCCAGACCCTTAAACCAGGTATACTTCAACTGTGATCTTGGGTTGCATTAGTTTGCATCATTTCAAAAGAAGTGGTTCCTGTGGTTCCGAGGTTAATGGAATTAAATTTGGTGTCGTTATTTATGCACCCACTCTAACACTTAATTAGAATCTACAAAGGTAAACCACTATGCCTTCACATAAGTCTAAGCGCCCCGTTAAGGAACGCTTTCCCATTTGTTATTCGGTATCATCCTCCATCTCGCTCCACGCTGCGATGTAGCCAGTAATTTACACGGAATCAGTTGAATGGTGCAGCGGCAACACCCCGCGTTCAATTTCATAGATCTATTTTCTTGATCTTCTTATTCATTCTGAGTTCATGTAACGACCCTTTTTAATTATATGGCGTCAAATGATAGAACTATTAGTGAATAATAAGTTGGAAATGGCATGGGAGTGGGAGGACGGAGGTGTGGCATAGTACAAGACATTTGTCTGAAGAAACCGAGAAAAGCACAAAAAAGCGCAGTTAAAGCAGCCTGTTGTTTAGTCGGTATGTGAACCCGGGATCTAACAAATGATAAACAAAAATCCACCCAGTATTATTCGATGGTATCCACTGAAGTGACCTGACTTGGGGCCTAGACACAAAATCCTAAATTACTACTAAGAGTGGGAGGGTTGCAACTCAAAAAAAAAAAAAATTAATTCTCCTTGCGGCTCTATTAAGTTTCGTAGGCTATTGTGTTTAGCCATGCCTGTATGCTATTAAGGACAGTACTTATCTAAACAAAGCAACTTTAAGTTTGGCCTTACTACTTCAAGCAACTTCGGATTCTAAATTGTTCCCTAAACTTGTCCTTTGTGAATCACTTCAATTCATCAACCAAAAAATGCGCAATAATTTTACATAAAACACTTTTAAAACACTATAACACACTTTAAAACACTCCGACATGTTTCGATCTAGTCAGATCATCATCAGGGAGCTTTGTTTCAAAGTGTTTCTAAAGTGTTTTAAAAGTGTTTTATGTAAAATTACTGTGAATTTGTTGGTTGATGAATTGAAGTGATTCTGCGAAAATGCACGGTGCTATAATAAGATTTGTTGTCCTTTGTGAGCTTGGGCCCTAGGTGTAAGATACACGTTTGTAATTATTCTTCCTCCTTAGCTTCATAAAACCAATTCAGAAGTCGCAGTGTTGTTAAAGAACATAATATTTAATCCAAAGTGTTTCCGTTAGATTGTTGTATTCAGAGAGGCACGTGTGACCTGAAGAATTGCTTTCGGTTAGAGAGAAAATTTAATAGAATCCGCTGTGTCCCGGCATTAGCGCAATTGGACATGAGTGTAACAAGACAGCAAGTTCCTTTGTAGAGACACTGAGTTAAGTAATGGATTATCTGTGATCAGTTTAACTGTGCCATGTATCGATTATGCAGGATTTGATTACGACATGTCGAAATTGGAATCATTTACTGTTTGGGCTATGCATATTGCCTCGTGTTTATTATACAAATTAAAATGGAACTTAGGTGTTTTTATAGTTCTCCGAGAAAATGGATCGATTTTGCCACCGAGACGTTGTGTTTTAAGCTGTATTTTTATCATGGGATGACGGACATTGTCCAAATTGTGAATTATCTCAAGCGTGTGTTATCTGTTTATTCTGCGACATGTCTTAAACGACTGATGGGATACTGTATTTCTGCCGGTTAGTGTTCGGGAGGAACTTAGTTGAGTTTCGGCCGGTTCTTGGAAATTATGTCAAGAGGTCGTCCACAGTTCAGCTGGAGCTTTCTATCCGATTACAGCTGCAGTTACTCTAAAATAGACGAGAGGCCAGCGAGAACCGAAGTTTTACTGCCTCTTGCAGTACAGCCCGTCCCTGGACCTTATCTAATTCATGGGTCTGTGAATTCGTTTTGCATCCTCACACACTATTCATCAAAGCTTAATTTTAATATTACCCAACCCTGGGTTTTCCAAGTGGTCGTGAAATGTATTTTTATCCATTATGCATTCTAGAGGTCAACCCATTTCATCTTCCTTGACTTTAAACCGGGCGTCACTCTATTAAATAAAAAATAAAGCCGTCCCTATTTACGCAGTGAAGGTGTAGTTGCTTTTAGTCTTCATCTTGGGGCTGTATGGAGAGGAGTGGCTAGCTTCATACATCGGCAGCTTAACTCCCGGGGTGAAGCGCTCGCTGCCTATTAAGTAGGAAACTGGATGGGCCGCACAGCCAGTTTACGTAGGAGAAAAATTTCCAGCCCTAAACTGAATTAAACCTTAATATTTCTGTTGTGGAGCCCTTAGCCTAGTCAGTGTATACGGACGGAGCCATGCCGGCCATTCCCTATATTGAACAGATTATTCAACATTAGGTAACTGCAGTTTCGGTGTATATAAAGAGTTGAATTGCAGATTTTGATGTATGGTTGACCGTGCATCGTATTTCAATGTGGATTAAGAGACCAACTAGATGTCAATTAGTAATATATTTATTTCTCCGTTATAATTTGCTCAACACGTTTCGGGCCACCTTGTGCCCATCTTCAGGAGCTGACGACTTAGTGGTATTTTTCAGGTGTGTTAGCACTTAGCAAGTGCTTCCCAATGGACAATCAGCCAACAGGATCTGACTGCCTACACAGCCACGGCTCTGCAACACACCTGAAAAATACCACTAAGTCGTCAGCTCCTGAAGATGGGCACAAGGTGGCCCGAAACATGTTGAGCAAATTATAA